>OCVQ010002919.1_pt1 | contig 10640 bp, 8 predicted proteins | sample 1539061 | NCBI WGS metagenome assembly OCVQ01 (sample SAMEA3355526, study PRJEB22509) | marine metagenome | biome: marine; feature: river plume; material: water | place: USA | collected 2010-08-08 | depth 0.5 m | reverse complement strand
CCTAAAAATAAAAATGCACAAGAAAAAGCTGTGCATTTTTTTTTTTCGACCCACGTTCCTAACTCGATTCTGAGATATTTTTGTAAATTACCCTGTTGGAGTAAATTGTATTCTTTGTTAAATAAACTCTCACCAGTAGCATCTAAATATGATATTTTAAGTAAATTGATTGAATGATTAGTATGAATATATAATATATAATATATAATATATTCAAATGAATAATGAAAAATATGAAGAAATTTACGATAAGCAAATATCTCCATTATATGGTTTAATGAGAAATGTGGAAGAAGATGAAATATTAATAAATGGAAATTGTTTACCGCATACATATTCTATTGTAGAACAACGCGTAGATATGACAGATATAGAATGTTACAGTGTAGACCCGCCTGGGTGTGAAGATGCAGATGACGCATTTAGTGTTTATGAAGAAAATGGTAAATTATATTTAGCAATTCATATTGCAGACCCAACCGAGTATATAAATATAAATACAGACCTTTGGAAATCAATAGAAAATAAAATAGTGACTAGGTATCCATCCAACCGAAAACCATTTCATATGATGCCAAGTGAGATAATGGAAATGTCAAGTTTGATGGTAAATAAATATGGGAATATAAAAAATGCAGTATCTGTAATAACAGAAATACACAAAGATACTTATATGCCAATTGGTAGTGTCAAACTATTATATACAATAATAAAGTTACAAAAAGAGAACGCACTAGAATATAGTGAAGCGTGTGAACATAGTGAAGATATATTTGCAATTAAAACAAGCCTGAAAATAAGTGAAGCATTAGTAAAAAAAAGAGGAACTAGAACGAAGGGGGTAGAATTAAATAACATATCAACCTCAATCGTTAAATATACAAATAACATTCCAACATTAGAAAATGTTTCATCTGCCGAAAAAGGTATGAAACAAATGATTGCCGAATTTGCAATATTTGCAAACTCATTCGTAGGTAATTATTTGAAAATTCATTTTAATGACGCAGGCATATTTCGAACGTGTAATGCAAGTGAATTATTAAATAGTAGTGACGCTATTAATATGACAGGGGATGAGTTATTGCACGCAATTATAACACAGGGTATTCAAGCAGATTATATGAGTACAGTATCATCCCACGACTTGGTAGGGAGTGATGAATATACACATTTTACATCACCAATAAGGCGAGTATCAGATTGTATATGTCATTATTTATTGAAATATCTTTATCTAAAACAAACCGATACATCATCAGCATCAGCCTCAATAACACCGCCTTTTACATTAGGGGAATTAGCAAATATTTCCGAACAATGTATTGTTGTGTCAAAACAAATAAAAAAAATTCAATACAGAGATAGCAAATTTAGATTGATACAATCAATGGGTAATATTATATCACACAAAAACAAACTAACAATAAGATATTATATCACCTGTTATAAGAATGGGTTTTTGAATTTAATTATAGACAAGATTGAACATTATAATACATATATATCGTATTCACTGCGAAAAGAATATTTTATATATGTGGATGACCCAAATAAAAAATATACGATTGACATCACACGGGTGAATTGTCCAAAAAAATTTGACGAGGGTTCGATACCAGAATTGGACCAACAATTTATGGTGTAAATTTTACATAATTTTACATAATTTTACATAATTTTACATAATTTTTTGAAAATATGATTGTATGCCGTTCTTTTCGATAAGTGTCTTATTAATATACTTATCAAATAATAGACTTTTAATTTCTTTACTTCTATAATCTTCTTCTTTTTTTACATATCGTTCATCCTCCACCAAACCAAACTCCCGTTTCCATTCAGCAAATTGTTTTTTCATTCGGTTGCGACGAGTAATGCTTTTTTTAAATTCGGGTATCTCTTCCAAAACAAGCGCAAGCAATTGTTGTATAGGTTTCATAATTTGGTTCGTAATATAATGGGCATAATCAATTTGTAACTTATTTTCTAATATATACGTAGGTATTTCAATCTTATCTCCCTGTAACGCTTTTCTATCTGAAACCTTAACGTATGCAAATGGAATACGGTCGCCAGATGATGGTTTATTACCCGGGTCGCGTTTCCCAATACGGTCGGCTAATACTTTATGAGCAATTTGCTTAGGATTTTTGTAATTTGAACGAAGTGATTTAGTAATAATCAGCTTTTCCATAGGTATTTTTTCGTCAATCATATTTTGGAGTGCGTTTTTAAGAAATTCAATCGCATTATCTATGTTTTGCTCTTTCATTAATATATCAATAATACCCCCATAAATGTCTTTTACAATGGGGGCATTGTCTCTGCGTTTGAGAACAATACCCATACTATTCTGATAACATTTTTCAGCTGTATCCTGGTAAAGCATACCAACATACCTTTTCTTAGAAAGAAGACAAAATGGCATATACGTTTTTTCATATTCTAGGTCGTGTGGTTTTTTCAAGAATTTAGATGCAAGTTCTCCCATTTCCTTTGCTAATTCAATCGTAATTTCCAACGCCTTTTTACCCCGTATATCTTCACCTTCCATAGTTTGCAGGTTGAATGTGAAGAATACGCTGTCCGTATTATGAACAATTATATTGCCAACGCCTGCTGCGAAATGGTGGTTATCCGTTGTTAAATCATAAACATAATCATTATACTCAATATTTTCTATTTTTTTAATAGATTGCGCACATTTTCTTTGTTTATTGATTGTTGTATTAATTCTATATATATTTGGTTTATCTGTTCGTGTGTTAATAGAAGTGTTATAACCAATATTGTTTGCTAACCAACATATTTGAGCAGCCGATATTTGGTTCTTTTGGTCAATTCGTCCAAATATTTTGGGGTCTTTATCTCCATCAGCATCATATAATCCTTCCCAAAACGATTTTTGGAGGTCTATACTTCCATTTAAAATATAATCGGGAATAATCTTACAATTATTTCTATATAATAAAGTTCTATATTCGTCAATAAACTGTTTTTTTTCACCATAATTATCACAACTAAATGAGATTTTATACACTTTTGAACTTTTCAATGTATCATATGTCATCCATCTATATTCAGGATAACATTCTTTACATAATTCCATATATTTTTCAATTAATTTCATATTGCTATTATTTAACGCCCACGAACTTTTTTGTCCCGATGGACATTTGTATGAACCACAACTACCGTCCCCAAAGAAGAAACCAAGTATTTTCGCTTTTTGTAATTCAATATTATCATTCATATTATCATTCATATTATCATTATTAATGCTATGATTTTCCCGTTTCATTGTTTTTTGCAATAGTTTTGTTCCAATAGATACATCTTTTGGACTTATTTCGTTACCATCTTCTAATAACAATGAATGGTCGTCGGTCACATCAACTACACCTGTATGAGTTAATATTCTTACCATTTTTTTATGTGGAGCTAATTTATGTCTAATAACCCGATGTAATTTTGTCCAACCACTTTCAGTCCAAGTTTCAACGCCATTTATATCACAGTATTCTTTTTCTTGCTTACCGTTTTCTATAAAATTGTTCCAATTATTATTTCCATAATCTTCGGCCAAATGTTCTATTTCAACGATTTGTATTTGATTATTTACTTTAATATAGGTAGGTGTATATTTAGCAACACTATCCCCATATATATATTCGGCCTTACTCATAACAATACCGTGTTTGGATGTTTTGCAAATCCGGTCTCCATAAACTTCTTCAACAACACGTTTGGCATAAGTAAGCAATAAACGCCCGGTAGCAGTAGTAGAAGCAGCAACATCTTTTTCATAAAATGTGCTGGTTCTAGCACCACATTGTCCATAAAGTGAATTTGCAGTAATTTTATAACTGAGTTGCCTTTTATCCAAAATATTTTTCATAAAATCATCTTGTTGTTGTGGAATAAGTTTTCGTGTTGCCTTACGAGCAGCTAGAAGTTCTTCCAATATAGAAGGCATTATTCCCTTTTGACCATTCGGGAATTGCGCCCATCTGCAAATTTTATATCCGATTTTCCTTTTTTCGGCAGCGCTAGAAGGGGTCTTTCTATAATAATCATATACGTCATAGGTAATATCAACATATTGATAACCATATAGGTTGTCGTAAATATAATTGCCATCTTTATCTATTTCACCAGTTGTTTTAATAAGAATATCATTTAAATTGTATTCTTTCGTCCATACTTTACTATCGTGCGATAAATTTTCACTAATCATAGAAGATGGATATAAAGATGCGTAATCAACACACGCTACTGGGTTGTCCAAATATAAATCACATTTGGGTGGGAGAACAATAGCGCCTTCATAACCAGTATCGTTATAATTCTTTTGAATAACAGGCATCAACGTATTTTTTTCCATACATTTTTTGGCAATAAAACTGGTTAGTTTAATACCTTGACCACGCATAACTAAGAAGTCAAGTGGTACACTGCAAATTGTAGACATTTCAATAAATCCAGTAATTACATCAATCTTGTTCATAAGGTGATGGACTAGGTTACAATCCTGAATACAATATTTTGCAATTGTTGCTCTACCAGCAGATGATTCTTTACTCAGTCGGAATATATCTTGTGGGGTTACATCGTCCTTTGATAATCCCCATTTAACACTTTTACTCATATCTACACGTTCAATGCCCGCAATAGTAAATGATTTATCTTCTTTATTAATAGATTTAATTTTAAATTTTGCACCATCTTTATATAATTCACTGCTATGACTTATTTCTTCAAAGTGAATAAAACTGCCAACATCTAATCCCATCATATTTTTTGTAATAATTGTCGTAGTATTATTATCTTCTGTATGTATTAGTTCCTTCACATTATCCCCAATAAATTGACTTGAAACATAATCCAATTTATAAGATGGAAGGTTAAAATCGCGCCTGAAATAATTATAAAGGTCAATTTGTAGACGTCCACCCATTTTAATAAATGTAAGGTCATGCTCTCCGCTAGCAATCACAATCTTGCTTGTTTCAATACTTTTAATTCGCCCACGTTCATCTAACTTACCACAAATATCATCTCTATTACGTGAAAGTTTCAAGAAACGTTTTACGCAATTATTTTCTTGCGCGCGTTGAAACATAAAGTCGTAATCAAAACCAAATATATTATACCCGATTATAATATCAGGGTCTTCCTTGACAATTATATCCCGCCATTTTAATAATACATCTTTTTCTGTATCACACGTTTCTATTACTGCATTTTTAATATCAGCTGGTTCGTCGCATGTGTCAAGAACAACGCAGTGGTTTAGGTAAGGTTCTTTACTACCATATTTGAGAAATGTAGAACCAATAAACGTAACCTTGTCGCCTTCAAGTGGTGGGAAATTATTGAATGAAACAGTTAGTGCATTTACTTTATCGTCATAATCAAGTGTTGTGCTTTGTAATACACCGAATACAGTTAACTTATTTATGTCAATAGTGGATGTTTTTACCTTTGTTTTATTCCATCCATAACCAGTATTCTTTTTATTATCTTCTTCCTCCTCTTCTGCCCAGTCCCCGGCCCCGTCCCCGTCACCAGGCCCATCACCAGGGCCGTCACCGTCACCGTCACCTTCCCCATATCCAAAACTATCATCTTTATCATCTCTATCATCTCTATCATCTTGACCAACTGTCGTCTTTTTCCGCAGACTACTTATTTTGTTTTTTAACCATTTTTTTAATTTTTTTTCAATCATTTCCTTGGTTATTTTTGATTTATTTTTAGGATAAACGAAATCAATACAATCTAGTTCTTTCATACTTACACTAAACCCAAACGCATTCATAATAATTTCTGGAAGTTCAACTTCTAAACTATCATCACACATTTCAACATCATAATCTCTAAAATATTCAACAATATTACTAGCCAACTTTTTGTAATTTTTAATGGGAATTGGAAAATCGCCGTGACTACTACTTGCTTCAATATCAAAACTACAAATCTTATAGGGGACTTGCGTTTCTTTATCATTTATAGGATAAATATAATTCCAGTCAATAATAAACTCGTAATTACACGTAGTATTTGTTTCATAACTTTCATTACCGTCATCATCATATTCACTATCATACCCGACAATTTCGATTTCACTTTTGTTAAACCCGACCCATCCAGAAGGACTTATATTACGAATATGAAAGAAACGAAGTAACGGTGGTATTTGCGCTTCATACAATTCTGTGTCATACCCACTGAAATAATAAGTGGTTAATAAACTGTCACCCTTATGAGATTTTTTATAATATAGATATTTAACTCTATTAAAGCAAGCCGTATTTTCAAACGTAATTTGAACAAATTTCTGCATTTTACCAGAATCAAAACCATATAATTTTTTTCGGTCTACCAATTCCATCGAAATGATTTGATTGGACATTTTTTTCCCTACTTTTTTTTTTATTTCATCAAAGAAACTGTTTTTAATTCGTTCATTCCAATTATTACCAACCCGAACAAAGAAGAAAGGGCGATAATTTTCAACATATATTGAGCAGGTCTCGCCTTTTTCATTGATGCCATACATTTGTATTTCAAATCTTTCAATGTTTTCCGAACTATCTGAACCACAATCATCGTCCCCGTTATCACATTCATCGTCGTTTCCTGATTTGTTATACGCATTAAAATCCAATAAACGAAATTGATAATCGTACATTGTTTAATGCAATTGTTATATTATTTTATATAATGGTTATTCTATTATATAAAAATCAATTTTATATAATATATAATATAAAAAATAAAAAATATTTGGGTCAAAATCATATATACTTTTACATACGTTTACTACAAATATGTAGGAAATTAATTGCTATTATACTTTCTTTCTTTCTTGATTTCTTTCTTTCTTGATTTCTTTCTTGTTTTCTTTTTCTTTTTCTTTTTCTTTTTCGCAGGGGAATGAACCCTAATCCGAATACGCTTGCTCTTTTTTTTATCTCTTTTTTCTAAATTATTCTTTTTTGTACTATGTCTTCCAATATGTTTATGTCCCGGTTTAACAATAATACTATTCATAATATTCGTATTCGTATTCGTATTCATATCAGTATCAACCGTATTTGCATTGCGTTCAATCCATTCCTTAAACGCATTTACATTGCGCTCTCCATTATATTCAGTTTCTCCGTTTTTTGATATAAAAACAATATGAGGATATCCGCGTATATTTTCTTGCTTAATTGGTAACTTATTTACATAATCTTTATGTATCAACCCAATCATTAATTCCTTCTTATAATCGTTTTCTAGTTGTTTTCCAGCATTTTCCCAAGCGGGACGCATGCTATGACAATGACCACACATAGGATGAAAAACAGATAACGCCATGGGGACACCTTTTTCATAATTAGTATTCATTAGGTTTATTGTGTCTTCAATATTATTATTGTTATTATATTGTTTCATATTTGTGGGGCTGTTGAAATTAAAGATGGAGCTCAAATTATTTGATAAGTTATTTGATAAGTTACTCATATTTGTATCTGGATCAATTGAAAATGATAATGCCATTATAAAATAACAATATATATTATTTTTTATAAATGTAAATATATATATACATATATATACGATAATGTCTAGTTGTAATAGATGTGAAAATCCATTTTTGATGATGTTTATATTATTAACATTTATAGTTATAGGATACTATTTTACTTTAGCAAATATGACGAATAATAAAAAGACTGGTGCAAAAACCGTAGAAGGATTTACTGCAACTGAAAATGAAGAAATGTTTAAATCCTGTCCAACATCATTGGTAAAAGAAGGTTCGAAATATTATCTTTTCAATAAAAATATACCTAAAAAAGATGGCGTGAACCCGTATGTAATGGATAGTTTAGATGAATATGTTGAATTTATTGAGTTTCAACGTAGCAAAGGGATAGATTGTCCGGTTTTATACATTGAAGGTAATTATAACGCACAAGGAACAAAGGAATATAGGGTACAACGAGCACCTGGAAAATCAACTAATGTAAAACCCAAACACCCACCATTGACTAAACTATTAGACGCAAACCGTGACTCAGATGTTTATAATAGAAATATGTTTGCTGGATTTGATAAAGATAATTTGTATATTGGTGAGTATACACCATTAGATGAACGTTTTCACGCATTTAAAGATCAAGAAAATAGTCCTAATGCGATGGACCCTAACTGGGGGGGAGCTGAGGTTTCCCAACAACTATTGGCACCCCAATTAGAACAAAGAAAAACCGAATTAAGCACTGATTTCACCCCCAAATTTATTTACGAAGAAAACCGTTATAACGTAAGAAATTAATCGTACTACGATATATAGATATTTATTCTATAAAAAATGTATTAAAGTTTTCCATTCTATAAATGAAATTATAGAATGAGAAATTTGGAAAAAGATTTAGTTATCACAATTCTAGCAGGAGGTGAAGGAAAAAGAATGAAAACAGCATTACCTAAGGTATTGGTTACGTTTAATAAAAAACCGATGTTAATTGGTATTATAGAAGAATGTATAAAGTTAAACCCAAATAAGATTATTGTTGTTACAGGGAAACACCATAGTCAAATAGTGAACGCGGTAAATACGTATTTTATTGATGTTATTGATAAGACTGATATTATTTTCGTAAAGCAAACGGAACAAATCGGTACTGGAAATGCTGTTGCATGCTGTTTAGATACATATTCTTACAATGATAACGTCCTAATTATAAACGGGGACACTCCAAATTTGAAATCTGAAATTCTTCAAACATTCGTTGACCAATTGTATTTACAGGATTGTGCGAATGGGTTAATGACTTGTGAATATGATGACCCGACTGGATACGGTAGAATTATAACAGATAATGACAATATGGTTGAAAAAATTGTGGAGGAAAAAGATGCAACGGAAGAAGAAAAAAAAATAAATTTGATTAATACCGGCATATATTTTGTGAAGGGAGTATCGCTAAAAGAATTAATACCCCTTATAAAAAATGACAATGTGCAAAATGAATACTATTTGACTGATTTAATCTCATTATGCTATCAATATAAAAATCAACGGATTTATAATATGATTTTATCCAAGGGAAATATAAAATATGTTCTAGGCGTGAATACCAAAAAACAGTTGGAAGAATTAGAAGATTTGCAAAAGTTGCAAAATCATTTATCATAATAATATGGTTATTTTTACATTATTTTTTGAACCAACCATCGCCCAAACAATTTGCGGTGACTGGATCTAAAAACTTACCGAGTTCTAACTCTATTGCTTGGTTTCTTAATACCCTGTCTGTTATGTTTTCACCAGTTTCAAAAAATCTCCAATGATGACATGTTCTTCTTCTTTGATTTTTGGGGGTGTCAAAGAATTTAAATGGTTTTTTACCGTATTTGTCACACTTCACTACGGTAAAAGAAAGAATTATATTAAAATTTGACCCGCAATATCTAGCCAATGATGAATGTATTAGCATATTAAGGTTATTACTATTGTCGTAATAATTAACTCTGTATACGTCTCCATCAACTAATTCATCACCATCATATTCTCGTATTGGCATTATTAACTTATTTTTATTTTACAATCATTCATTGAATTTACATTTTCAATTTTCAATTTTCTCATAAATAAAGTAAAGTAATTCTATGAGAAACATTTGAGTGAATATCCATCTTTGATATACAATTTGATTTTACTATGACCTTTATATGGGATTATTTTTTCATTTTCGTTCTCAATACATTTTATCTCAACATTGAATAGTTCGCTAATAATTTTATACGCATTTACGCAAGTAGTATTGTTATTTAACTCAATCCATTTAACATTAGTGTTGTTATGTATAATCGCACCATAAAGTGGGGTTGATTTCTTTGAAGAACATATAAATTCCATAATTGACTTTGTGTATGTATATATATATATACTATACATAGACAAATCTAATAACTAATATCTAATATCTAATATCTAATAACTTTCATAACATTTAATTTATTGTTCAACTAAATTGTCACTACTCATATTTTTTAATTCTTTTTTCTCGGGAATACAGAAATAACCGCAAAAGTTTGAATAATCATTTCGGGCATAATTGCGTGCAGCTTCCATAGGGTCAAAAATTGGGTTTCCTTTTGCGTCAACAGATTTTACATCTAGTTTGCCTGTTTTATGGCTCCAATTCGGCGTGTTATTGTCTTTTCTATAAAAATGGTAATCACTTTTATTCCATTCTTTCGGGGACGTAGTTGCCATTGCCCCATGATAATATCCATCAGGGCATTTTTTTTTGGATTTACCATTAAATTTTATATGGGGATTGTCCGCTAGAATACGGGGGACAACATTTTTACATTTATATCTAAATCCATTTTTGCTCCGTTTTTTTCTTGTAAAATTATATATATCTTTGGGCAAACCTCTATAATAACCGGGTTGTGCGGTACTGCATTTTTTTTGTGTTTTGCATTTATTATACGCTTTTTTATCAATTAAATTTAAAAAATATGAATAGCAGTTATGCGAACGTTTAATATATTCGTTTGAGTTCCAAATTCGTGGTTCATATTTGGGCATTATTAATAATTAATATATTAACATATAGTAATAATTA
>OCVQ010002914.1_pt1 | contig 10652 bp, 8 predicted proteins | sample 1539061 | NCBI WGS metagenome assembly OCVQ01 (sample SAMEA3355526, study PRJEB22509) | marine metagenome | biome: marine; feature: river plume; material: water | place: USA | collected 2010-08-08 | depth 0.5 m | reverse complement strand
CGTAATCGATACCGCCTTAAGAGAGGCTGAAGAAGAAGTAGGGCTCGCCCGCTCAGAGGTCGAGGTCATCGGACAGATGGGCGAGATATCGCTACCCTCAGGATTTAGGATTACCCCAGTAATAGGGCTTATCGACGCAGGCCTGACACTGACGCCCTGCCCCGATGAGGTCGCCGATATTTTCCACCCGCCGCTGGACTTACTGCTCGATCCCACAGCGTACTCGCGTTCGATTACTCACTACCGAGGCGCCGATCGGACTATTTTCGAATTGCCTTATGAGGGTTTTCGGATCTGGGGTGCCACTGCCGCTATTCTGTACTCTCTCGCAAAGCAAGTGGGTCGATAGTCCTGGAGGCCGCCGCCTTATTTATGACGAGGCACTTTTAACGAGCTTGTAACGAGCTTTTAATCGGCTTTATCTGACGCCGCTAAAAAGCCCGCCGGCGTTTGATCTACTGCTGTGGCACTGCCCAGCTAGGGAAATCACCGAGCACATCGAATGCGACGTGTCCTAGCGTGTACACAAAGGCGGTTACGATAATCACCGAGAGTATATCGAGCCAGATACCCGCGATAACCATTTTGGTGATCGGCACGCGCCCAGACGCATAGATAATCGCATTGGGCGGTGTCGAGACAGGCAGCATAAAGGCGCACGAAGCCGCGAGTGTCGTTGGAATAATAAGCAGCAACGGATGAACCTCGATCGCTTGCGACAGAGAGGCCATAATCGGAAGCGCGAGTGAAATGGTGGCAACATTAGATGACACCTCGGTGAGTAGCGTAATAAACCCGACCGTACTCAACACGATGGCAAACGGGCTCGCATCGCCTAAAACAACCTGCAGCTGACTCGCCATATAGGTTCCAAGCCCAGACGTCGAAAAGCCCTTAGCAATCGCGAGTCCGCCGCCGAAGAGAAGCAAAATACCCCAAGGCACATTCTTTGTGTCTTCCCAGTCCATCAAGCGACCACCCACTTTTTTACTAGCAGGAATGACAAACAGCGTCAGCGCCATTGCGATAGACACAGTGCCGTCGTCGATAAGCGAGCTAATTGGGGACGCGCCAAACTGAATAAACAGCAGATCGAGGTAGTGGCTCCAGCCGAAAATATCGACCTCTGCGCCGAAAAGCCTTTCCTTACGAGTCATCCACAGCAAAGCGACAGCAATAAACACACCACGCACTCTTCGCTCTTCCGTGGTAATCGGACCAAGCTTCTCTATTTCGTCGGCGATGAAAGCCTTGCCGCTAAAAGGTGTAGTGGCAGGCAGTGGGAACACGAAGCGCGTAAGCAAAACCCAGCTGGTGAATAGAAAGACCAGACTCATGGGCAGCGCAAAAGTCATCCACGTCATAAAGGCAAATTCGGGGGCGTCCGGGAATATCTGCCCCATTTGAGTGACGAGCACGCCGTTGGGCGGCGTGCCGATCAACGTCGCAACGCCGCCAATAGACGCTGAATAGGCGATGCCTAAGAGTAACGTTAGCGCGAAATTGGGCGCCCGAGCGTCTACTTGGCCGCCGGCGAGCCGCGTCTTCTCATTAAGTTCTTCGTAAAGCAACACAAGCGACATGCCCATAGGCATCATCATCATTGCCGTCGCCGTATTCGACAGCCACATGGATAAAAACGCAGTGGCAATCATAAAACCGAGCACTAAACGATGCGGCTTGCCACCAATGATGCGCAGGATGCTGAGTGCGATACGCTTATGCAAATTCCATTTTTCGACCGCGGTGGCGATGATAAACCCGCCCAGATAGAGAAGAATAATCCAGTCCATGTACTGCGCGGCAACATTGGGATAAACAATGTCGAGGTCACCTAGAGCAACCCCCGCCGGTAGACCTGCCCCCTCGGCGTCGATAAGACCAGCAGCGGACTGCGCGCGCCCGCGCATGATGCCGAGCAGCGGGTAGAGCACGATAGGAAGAAGTGCCGTCGCAGACAGCGGGATCGCCTCGGTAATCCACCAGATTGCCATCCATACAATGACGGCAGCCATGCGCGTAACCATGGGATTACTTGGGTCGAGGTCGACAAAAAAGAGCATAGCAAGAAAAGCAGCAGGACCAAGCACGAGACCTATGCGCGACCTTAGAGGGGTTTCGATACCCTCGCTTTCACTCAACTCTGCTTGCACGCTCATTGTTGGCCTCTGTTTTTCTTGTTGATTCATACCACGCGCAGTGTTGTCTTCACGCGATTGCCACCGGCCGATACTAAGTGCTGTTATTCGCGCTTAGTATCGGACAGCCTCTATGACAGCAAGCTTTCTAGAGCTGCTCGAGAATTGCGTCTGCCGAACTAACCTTGATCTCACCTGGCGCTTCTATGCCTAGATAGGTCACCGTGCCGTCTTCGACAATCATGCCAAAACGCTGAGCGCGCTGCCCCATGCCGAAGCCACTCGCATCCAGCGAGAGACCAATCGCTGCGGTGAAATCCCCATTGCCATCGGCCAGCATAACGATCTCTTCGGCATTCTGTGCCTGGCCCCAAGCACCCATAACAAACGCATCGTTAACCGACATGCAGGCAATAGTGTCGACACCCTTCGCCTTTATCGCATCGGCATTCACAACAAAACCGGGCAGGTGAGTCATCGAACAGCCTGGGGTAAATGCGCCCGGCACCGCAAAAAAAGCCACCTTCTTGCCGGCGAATAACTCGTCACTGCTCAGCGGCTTAGGCCCTTCGCTTGTCATCACCTGAAAGCCGATCGCTGGTACTTTGTCGCCCACTTGAATAGTCATAAAAATGCTCCTGCGACACTTGCCGCTGTAAAAGTTAGTCGTGTGTGAAAAATGAATACCGCAAGATAATAACAAACAAGCCGTCTAACTGACGACAGTTAAACGGCTTAGTATTGAACAGAGTTTATTTAGGATTAGGTGCGTGTGGAGAGCGATGGGCTGTCTAATTTGCTAAGAGAGCGCCCTGCGAACTAGGCGCAGTTGCTTAGGCTAATTCCGCAAACTGCGCAGCCTGTTACTGAGGTCTTCTACCGACGTGCCAAGCGCCTCTTCTACCTTTTCTGTTACCGTATCTTCGATCTTTTCAACCTCTTCGCGCGCGCGATTTTCGAATCCTTGTCTGACTTGATCGAGGCTTGGCAAATTAGCCGCACCAATTGAGCTTATCAACGCTCTAAGAACAATCTCAGCTGCCTCGGCAGCCGATGCCCCGCCCCCCGTACCACCTATATCGGTCAGGATGATGTCGGGCAAAGTGACTTGAGTCGAGCCCAAGCCCGTTACAATCGCCAACTGTGGCCCGAGTATTTCGAGACGCTTGAGAAGGATTTTTTTAGTCGACGCAGGCGCTGACTCTGACGCGGCACCGTCATCACCGCTGGGGAGATTCGCCAGCAATGCACGCAGATTATCGCTAGTTATTTTGGTCTCGTAGTTAATCTGCGGCTGAGCTAGCCGCAGCAGTTCGATCTCTACTGTGTCACCAAAAATCGAACTAATATCTACTTCCGCCTCAACGGCACCCAGCAGAATCGCAGGCCCTTCTGAGAATCCCGCAGGATTAGCTATCGATAGGCCTCGAATGCTGGTTTTTCCGTTAAGTGGTGATAGCGAGAGCGAGTCGACGCTCACCTCGGTCTTTAACGCCGATTCGCCGGCGAATTCGATGCCTGCTTTGGCGGCTGAGCCGAGGTAGAAATAGCCAGCCCAAAGAATAATAGAAAACAAAACTACTAAACTCATAAACACGCGCGCAATCATTGGCAAGCCTCCTTGTCTGCCCGTACGAGTATTCGGCAAAGGCCAACTCGTTAAGGCAATAAATTGAATGATACTGTGAGCGAATCCGCTTTATAGCTAGCTAGGCAGCCTCGATTAGTTTCTGGATCAAACCCTAGATCGATAGCGATATGATTTGCTGGATTGGCAGATCCACCAGAGAGTAGACCCGAAATAGACGACTTTATGCTCGGCGTGATACGAAAAATCTTAGGGGGTAAAAGACCGACTCTCGAGGCTTATTCCGACAACACTCGAGATCCAGTCGCGATGCAGGCGAAGATACTCGAACACGGCAACCGCGCCATAGCTTCCCTGCGTCTCTTCGTTAAACGCTGCGCCAATGACCTCACCTACAGTGATGCCGCCGAGCACATAGCCCTGCGGAGTGCTTATTAGTGCAGGGCCGCCGCTGTCGCCGAGACTCGGCATTCCCTCGAGGTCTTCGGTAGAGCCTCTATCGACTCGCGGGTCATCAAAAAGGACACTGAGGCGGCTATCCACCCGCGTGAGATCATCGAAAAGGACACTAAAGCGGCTATCCACCTGCGTGAGGCGGTTACTCGCGCGCCGAAACTTGCCATCGTCATGATCCCGTCCAGACAGCCCCTGCCCTGTGAAGCCCCATCCAAACACATGAATGAGCTGGCCCACGCTGACATCCCCATCGGCAAGCAAGATAGGGCGTGGAAACGGAACTGGGGCGTTAAAGCGCAGTAATGCAAGATCGACATCACGGGCAGAGGCCTGATCATAAAGGGGATGAATGACGAACGCATCGATAGCCCGCGTTTCATTGGCAAGCTGTACCTGAAAAGTCGCGCCGCTTTCGAGCGACGCTTTTAATGAGGTTTCATCAAGACAATGCGCCGCAGTGATTGCCCACTGAGCATGGATAAGCGTTGCAACACAGACTTTGCGCGGCCCCTGTTGCTCGAGAAAGAACACCGCAGGGAAATCACTTGTGGCGATTTCATACGAACCACTCGCCACGTCGTGCCGCGTGATGATTGGACCAGCCTGTACTGGAAGGCTCGCAGTGACGACGCCAAACGGCACTAATATCGCAAGCATCGCAAGCATCGGCCACGAGGTTGTAGGTGGATTATCGTCGCGGGTCGCTGTACGCGAGCGGCGCAGCGGCCGGAGATTAGGCGCTGCGCGCCTGCGGCGAGCGAGTTTAAATATGCCAAAAATTCGCCACAACACCACGCCCATGGTCACAAAAATAAACGCGAGCACCACGGCGGCGAGCCACTCTTGAGAACCCCAGCCGCTGGTGTTTATCACACTTGCTAGCATGCGCAATGTCTAGCGGATTTAGTCCTCACCGGCCAACTCCTTGAGTAATTGCATGAGGCTTTCCGCGCGTGCCCTAGGATCATCAAGTTCGAGCAGCGCCTGCCTTATATTTTCGCCCATCGGAATGAGTCCGCTGAGATGCCAGCCCAGCTGCCAAAGATTTTCGTATTCGATATCCAAGTTCTTTTCGGCGACTAGCGGATGTTCTTCGAGACCTTTTAATACCTCGACCAATTCATCGAATTCGTCGGAGTAGGCAACGGGCTCGCCGTCGATTGTATCGCCCTCGCTGAGTACAACCTCGCCCATCAATAAGTCAGTGTCAGATTCCCAGCAGTCCTCGACGCGAAATTTCGTTGTGCCCTCGATCGTGATGCCCAGAAGGCCGTTATCCAACTGATTCCAATCGATGATGCGAGCGAGCGTACCTATCCGACTAACGCTCTGAGAAGAATCTGCTGTGCGTGCTTCGGTACCTGCCTCGATCGAGCAAATACCAAATGGCGTGCCCGATTTAAGGCAGTCGGTCACCATGTCGATATAACGTCGCTCAAATATCTGGAGGTCGTGCCGTCCTGCAGGAAATAACACAATCCGCAGCGGAAAAAGGGGAACAGTAATGGCGTCTTCTAACTTCGCGAACGACATATAAATCTACCTTAATACAGTGTTCGGGCTTAGCTTAGCGCTTAAGTGCCCGCAATAATTTGTCGTGAATGCCGCCAAAGCCGCTATTGCTCATCACCACAATGTGGTCGCCTTCGACTGCGCTTTCTGCGAGATAGCTAACAATCTCGTCTACCTCGTCGAAGCTGCGGCTCGGCACAGGATTGCTCGCCTCGAGCGCGGCAAAGTCGAGCCCCGAGTTTGCAGGACGGCGCCAAACGACTTCATCTGCAGATTCGCACGCAGCGACCAAGGTCTCCTGATGTACGCCCGCGCGCATAGTATTAGATGCCGGTTCTATTACAGCAACCAAACGCTGCTTCTTGCCGCTGCGGTCGGAATGAAGCCGCGCAGCCATGCCCTCAAGCGTGGTCTCTATTGCAGTCGGGTGATGCGCAAAATCATCGTACACACGAATGCCGCGACGCTCACCGCGCAGCTCCATGCGTCGCTTAACGCCGCGGAAATTGTTTAGCGCTTCTGCAGCCGTTGATACCTGAACCCCCGCATGATGCGCCGCAGCAATTGCCGCCACCGCATTATTCACGTTGTGGCGCCCGGTCATCTGCCACTCTATCTGAACGTATTCGATCGGTTCGCCACCTACACCCATTTTAGACAGCGAAAAACGACTGCCGTCTTCGCGATTGAGCTCTGCATTCCAATAAACGCCGCCTGCATCGAGCAGCGCAAGCGAATCTGCTGGCACCGCATCGACACCGAAGCTCTGTCTCGGCGTCCAACAGCCGCGCGCGAGGACATCCTCCAGCGCCTCTTCACCGCTGCCCGACAAAATAAGTCCATTGCCTGGAAGGGTCCGAACGAGGTGGTGAAACTGCCGCTTAATCGCCTCAAGGTCATCGAAAATATCGGCGTGATCGAACTCAAGGTTATTAAGGATCGTCGTGCGCGGTGCGTAATGAATAAATTTTGAGCGCTTATCGAAAAATGCGCTGTCGTATTCGTCTGCCTCAACCACGAAGAAAATGGAGTCACCGAGACTCGCCGAGGCTGGTAAGTTGTTCGTTACGCCGCCAATTAAGTAACCCGGTTTCATTCCTGCGTATTCGAGTATCCACGCGAGCATGGCACTTGTAGTTGTCTTTCCGTGTGTGCCGGCTACGCCGAGCACCCAACGGCCGTGCAATACGTTCTGTGCCAACCACTCCGGGCCCGAGGTATAACGAATGCCCCGATCGAGCACGTATTCGACACTGGGATTTCCACGCGACATAGCATTGCCAATAATCACGAGATCTGGTGCAGGACGCAAATGTTTAGGATCAAAACCCTCGCAAAGACGAATACCTTGCTGCTCTAACTGAGTGCTCATTGGTGGATACACATTCGCATCGCTACCACTGACTTCGAATCCGAGTTGTTTCGCGAGTATCGCAAGGCTGCCCATAAAGGTGCCGCAGATACCGAGTATGTGAATATGCATAGGGGCTAGTTTCGCGACTCTGCAGGCCGCCTCTTTCGTGGATGAGTCGTGTTTATAACATGAATCTCGGGTAGCATTGCAGCCCAAGTAGAGCAAACCTGACTACAACCCAAGCTAAGAGAGCAATACTGTGAACCTATGGGAATTTTCACTCTCCGTATACGGCAAATCCGGTGTGCCTGATGCCTGCCTCACCTTGCAGAACAGCCATGGCTTAGACGTCAATCTTGTTCTCTTTTGTTTATGGTTAGCTACCGACTCTCGCTGTTTGGCAGGCGCCGAAGTGGAAGAGGCAATAGCACTTTCTAATGCGTGGCGGCAAAAGATGATTTCTCCACTGCGTGCACTCCGCACCGAGATGAAAGAATGGCCGTCTGAGGAGAGTGTCTCTGCGTTTTCGCGTCGCACAGACTTTGAGGAACTTAGAAATAAAGTGAAAGCGGTCGAACTCGAGGCAGAGAGATGGCAGCAACAAATGCTGACGAGCCTCGTGGGGCGCTCTCAGACCAGTGAAGATAACAATTTACGTGGTTTTTCTGCCAGCCTCGACTTAATAGCTGCGCAAAGCAAAAGCTGCGAGCGGGCATGGAATGAGTCAATTGTATTTATTGCGGACGCGCACAGTGACGACTTCGGCAAAAAAGTACGCAGCGTTCTCTCGCCGTTTCAGAGTAACCGCTAACGCCCCCTCCTAAGCGAAGAGGGGGCACGCCGTTAGCGCGTGGGACGCACCTTCTCGCGAATCGTTTGCCACAGCGAATTCCCGCCCTCAGGCTTTGCTGCTGCAGTTCTTTGGCCACCAGAGCCCTGGCGTCTAGGCCGATTATTTGCTGCGCCGTTAGCACCTCGACCGCCTGCCGGACGCGGCTTGTCGGTAGCACGTGGGGCACGATTACCGCGATTGTCATCCGCATCGATACGATTACCGTTGCGGTCGCCGTTTTCATCGCGCGCTGTCGACTGCGCTCTGCCTTGGCTTGGTCGGCGATTCTGAGTTTGGGCTTGAGCACGACCCTGCGTCTGCCCCGCACCTTGTGACCGACCTCGGCCACGCGAGTCGCCCGCAGCGGCGCCATTGGAGCGACCGCCATTAGCTGCCCCGCCCCCGGCACTGCGAGCGTTGCGGCCGCCGCGTGCACCGTTGCCGCGAGGCTGACGAGGAGGACGCGCCTCTTCGACATAGTCCTCTGCGCCAGCGACGGGCGTGAGATCAAACTCTTTCATGTCTGCTTTAGGAATAGGCTTTTTAATCAACCGCTCGATATCTCGAAGTTGCTTGCGTTCGTCGCTGCTAACCAAAGAGATCGCGAGGCCTTCAGCGCCCGCACGACCCGTACGACCAATGCGGTGGACATAATCTTCGGGGACATGCGGAAGATCGAAGTTAATTACCGACTCAAGCTGATGAATGTCGATACCGCGCGCGGCGATATCCGTGGCCACTAACACCTGAATCGAATCTTGTTTAAATGAATCGAGCGCTTTAGTGCGCTGCGCCTGCGACTTGTTGCCGTGAATAGCCGCGGCTGTGATACCGTCTTTCGACAGTTTTTTCACTAGATTATTGGCGCCGTGTTTAGTTCGGCTGAAGACCAAAGTCTGGCTAGTATTAGAACGAAGAATCGCGCTCAGCAATTGCGCTTTCTGCTGCTTCTCTACGAGGTACATGCGCTGTGTAATTATTTCGACAGTTGAATTGCGCGGTGCCACGTCGATCTCGACAGGTTGGTGGCAAATAGTTTTGGCAAGCTTACGAATATCATCCGAAAAGGTGGCTGAAAACATGAGGTTCTGACGCTTTTTAGGCAGGAGTGCGAGTATCTTACGAATATCGCGAATGAAGCCCATGTCGAGCATGCGATCGGCCTCGTCGAGAATCAAAATATCGACTTTGTCGAAATGCACGGAGCGCTGCTGATGAAGATCAAGCAGGCGGCCAGGTGTGGCCACAAGAATATCGAGGCTCTTGCGTAGCATAGTTTTCTGCGGATTAATGTTTACGCCGCCGAACACAACGCCCGAGCGCAAATTCTCATTCGTGCCATAGGTTTCGATGCTGTCTTGTATCTGCGCGGCGAGTTCGCGGGTAGGCGTAAGCACAAGCGCACGCATTGTGTCTGGCTTTTTGTTGGTCTCGCCGCTGAGCAGTTGTAGCAAAGGAAGAGTGAAGCCAGCCGTTTTGCCTGTGCCAGTTTGAGCGGCGGCCATAACGTCGAGGCCTTCTAGGATTACGGGTATCGCTTTTTCTTGAATGGGCGTTGGCTTGGTATAGCCGGTCTTTTCGACGGCGCTAAGCAGTGAATCGGAAAGGCCGAGGTTTGCAAATGTCATAAAAATCTCTAATTTATCTTGTTAATCTACGCATAACAGCGCTGCTACTCGGTGTTCGAAATTAAGAACAAACATCGAGGTAATAGCTTATGTCTTGCCGCAAAAAGTGGCGCTAATTCGCGCACAGGGTGACGCGGCTGCGTTAAGACAGCGGCATCGTTACGATTACAGTGTTACTGTGAAGCCTCAGACTATTGGCATGTGTGCTGCGCATAACGCGGCAACAGACAACAACGGTGGCAAGGTGCACGGGTGTGCATTCGAAAGGTGTCTAGCTGGCTTGCCGTGACCGCGAGACGGTTGCAAGGGGAGCTAAAAACAGTAGAAGCACAGTCGATGGCGAATCGGGAGCCTTAGTCGACTTGGGCGCAAGGTACAGCAATAAGAGGCTCGCGTCAGCTTTTATTTCGCGAGCCTCTTTTTGATTCACTCTCTAGTTAATAAAGAATCCGCCGTCGATCAGCAAACTGTCGCCGGTGTGATAGCTGCTTGCATCACTCATCAAATAAACAGCAATCGCCTCAAAATCAGACCGATCACCCCAACGCCTGATGGGAATCCGAGGAAGAACGGCATTGGCGAACTTCTCGTTAGCGTAGTTATCCGCCGTCATCGCCGTCTCAATATGCCCAGGTAAAACCGAATTAGCAGTCACGCCGAAGCGGGCGTATTCGACTGCCAGCGCCTGCATCATCGAAATCACGGCGCCTTTGCTTGCACCATAGGCTTCGACTCGCGCCATGCCCATCAAGGCGCCGAGTGATGCCGTGCCGATTAGTCGACCGCCGGCATCGCCCGCCTCAGCACGAGCGCGCATGTGACCTGCGGCTGCTCTGAGCGTATAAAACAAGCCGTCGAGATTGACGTCGAGCACCGCGCGCCACTCCTTTGTCGTGGTTTCATCGAAGCGACCTGAGCGCGCGACACCCGCATTCGCAAAACACGAATCGACGCGGCCGAACACGTCCAGAGTCTCGGCAAAGCTCGCCTCTACCGCAGCCTCATCAGCCACGTTGCAAACAATCGAATGAATCTTCTGTGACGCGTCGCCGTGCTCTTGCGCCAGTGTCTTAAGCGTGGCTACTGCGGATGCGTTCTTCTCGGGGTTGGTTCCCCATAAACACACACTCGCGCCATGCTTTAT
>OCVQ010002906.1_pt1 | contig 10685 bp, 22 predicted proteins | sample 1539061 | NCBI WGS metagenome assembly OCVQ01 (sample SAMEA3355526, study PRJEB22509) | marine metagenome | biome: marine; feature: river plume; material: water | place: USA | collected 2010-08-08 | depth 0.5 m | reverse complement strand
GATTGTATCAAACGGCAAAAAAGATTCATCCGATTGTTTCGAATTTGACTTCTTGGAGGTTGCAATCTTAAAAGAGATTGTGGCATGAAGATGATCGTTAGATTTATCTCCGCTCTACCTATTTGGGTATCGGCCGCGGCACTCTGTATCATTGCATGGAAGATAATGGAGGTTCAAAAGGAACACGCCCAAATGCTCAATTATATTGATGCACTCTATGTCCAATCTGAACAATTTTCAATAGAACTTGATCAGCTTAGGTCAGACATGGTAGAACAGAAATTAATTGAAGGTATGGTTAAAAAATAATTCCAAAAGAGGTTGACACTATAGCATTGAGGTGCTATAGTATAAACATAATTAGAAACAACGACATGGAGGGCTATATGTCAGAAGATACTTTTATCCAAGAACGTAATCATTACGATAACCTAAAAGCAGAACTAGGTTATGAAACTGTATTTGATTTGGACCTAAGAGGCTGTCAGCCCTTAGACTTCAAAATTTTCACAGACAAACCTAGAAAGGTTACCTACAAGATCATCGATCGCATGGGTGACTCCTTTGATGATGTTGAATGGGTGACGTTCAGCTCTATTGCAAAGGACGGCACATTAGGTGGCCTTTGGGCGGCCGCTGAAGACTGCTTTCAACAAGCCAAAGAGAATAACGGCGACTGGCATTACTTTGTCGAAGACTTTGATATGCAAGACGACGGTACTTTATCTCTAGTCACAGGAAGTTAAAATATAAACCAAATTTGGTACCTACAGAGGCGGTCGTGGACCACATAAGGGTAGGCTAAGGTATTCGATTAAAACAGATGCATGCCGAGATCGAAACGCCATTCTAAATAACAACAGGAGACGATAATGAACTTTCAAGACATAAAATTTAATAAAACTCAGATGCCAAAAGGTATTCAAGCAATGCTAAACTTTGGTGATTATGAATTGTCGATTGTAAAGAGCGACTTTTCATATGGCGGCAAGAGTGGACTGTATGAGATTGCGGTATTCAAAGATAACGGACAGGTCGAACTGCCCGGCATCACTGAACAAGGCGATACGGTTAAAGGCTTTCTTTCAGAGAGTGATGTTGAGTCAATTATTAAAAAAATGTATATAGCGTCTAAAATTGACCCAAAACAGGTTGACAATAACATTCATTGACCGTATACTGTAAGAACAATAAGGCAATAGAGGGAAATACAATATGTCAAATTTAGTTACTCAAGCAAGTGAATTGATCTACAAAATGGATGCAGATCAAGTTGATCAAATCGTTGAGGCAATCAAACTCAAAAGAACGCACCTAGCTAAAACGGTTGCACGTTCAATCATTATAGGCGATATTGTATCGTTCGACGGCAGACGTGGTCAAACTGTAACTGGCAAGGTTACAAAGGTCAATCAAAAGACTGTGGTCGTACGTGATTCAACCACACAGATCCAATGGAAGGTAACGGCTTCCATGTTAACCAAGTTAGGCATTGGAGCCTAACGTGGGACCGTATTCCGAGGAACGTCAATATCAACGAGCAGAGGCTATTAAGTTTCTGCTCGATAACAATCCTGATATTGAGCCTTCTTATAGAGCAATATGGGAGAAACATCTTTTGAATCTAGCTCATAACGAAGCGACATATAATTATAGAGTGAAGAATATCTATTCAAATATGATGAGAGGACCGTTGGTGAATTGGGATGGGTAAATTCAAACAATCATACATGAAGCCTGACTTTGATTATGCAAAAGATCTGTTCGAAGGCCTCATATGGCAAGAGCCTAATTCAAAAGGCACAGGCACCTATGACGTTACACTAGAGCCGAAAGGGTTCACTTGTGACTGTCCGGGCTTTTCTTTTAGGGGTAAATGTAAACACTCACAAATCGTAAACGATAGAGTCAAAGAGGCTATTCAAGGCGAAGTTCCTGAATATTACACTCTCTAGGAAAGACAGGATGAATTGACAAAGCCTGATTGGGCTGGGTGCGTTGGATTATCTCGAATTGGTAATAGCATTTGGCCTTGGAGACAGCAAAGAACAGAAGTATGGACGGACATGAAAAGTCGTCCGTATCCGTTCTATCTAAGACTTGTGCCTAATCGATTCATAGATTGGGATAGACTAGGTGCAAAAATAAAAAGATCTAAGTAACCAAAACAGGTTGACATTCCCTATGAATGATCGTATACTGTATAGACAATAACAAAACAAACGAGGGTTAAATATGTTTTACATTTACGAAAAGCAATCAACTTATATTATGGGCAAGATGGACAAACGGACAGGTGAAGTTCGTCCAGACCATAGACAATATTATAAAACAATGCCTGCGGCCAAAGCGGCTCTTACTAAAATGAGCAAACGATACAGAGCAGACCTACTAGAGGCTGTGAATGATCCACAGTTCCGTTATGGTATCGCAGAAGTAGAATACTTCCACAAAAACATCGAAGCAAGTCGCAAGGCAAAGAATATAATGAGCGGTGAATGGTTTGTAGAGCCAATCAACACCCCAGGTTATATGAGCCCTGCACGTGAATCTTATTGGAGTATGTAATCAAAGGGGTTGACAGTATAGCGTCAAGGCGCTATACTGTAAGAACAATAAAGAACAACGAGAGGGAAATACTATGCCAAATTGGTGCGATAATACATTAACTATCACAGGTGATACTACTACACTGGTAGAACTTAAATCAATCATTGACAGCGACGATACTGGATTACTAGAAGCAATTAAGCCTATTGGTGATTGGGTATATCAGACTGCGGTCGATGCATGGGGTTGCAAGTGGGACGTTTCAAGTGAAGGACTTGAATATACCGACAACGGAGACGGTACATCAACCATCACAGGTTGGTTCCAGTCAGCTTGGTCACCTCCTATTGATGCTTTTCAAACACTAGCCGATGATTGGGATTCATGCTACATCGAACTCAAATACTTTGAGCCAGGCATGGACTTTATTGGTGTATGGGATTCAGAAGGTGGAGATGCTTACTTTGACGGTATAGCGGATATGATCCACGACGGTACATTCCAAGAAGATCAAGTTCTTAAAGAGCTGATTGAAGACTTTGGTTGTGAAGAATGGTACGACACAGGTGAACAGATGTTCGAAGATGAAAACATCACAACCCCTGAAGATGGTGTTGACACCACAGTGGCTCCTGTATTTGAAAAGGGTTACCCCAGTTATGAAGCTGTCAATGGCGTCAAGCAAGATGATTAATCTCATGTGCATAGCTATTGGATTGGTGTTATTTGTTGTGATTTCACTCACAGGTGACGTGCCAATTCCTAGTTGGGCATTGATGAAATAGGAGTAAGTATTAGCATGACCAAACCAATTGATCCACCCTACTACGAGATAGATCAAGAGACTAGAGATATGCTAGAAGCTGTCTTAAACATGGTAGGCGGTGTAGCAGACCTACAAGCTGACGATGACAGTCGTGAGGATGTATATGCTCTAGGAGATGAACTTGCTACCCGCTTTGGTGTTCCACTGATAAAGGTAGACGCAGAACTAGGCAAGACCACTGACGGAGAAGAAATAACCGTGTTGAGATATAGATCAGATAATAAAAGCACCGCACCTAAGCTGACTGTGGTGAGCGATAATACAGACAAGCCCGCAGGGCCTACGCCAGATAACGATGCGTAGGGGAACCATGGATCCTGTGCGTTACATTCAAGTTCGCCTTCAATTCCTCTATAACGAAAAGAAGAAGAACGACGATAAGACAGCTCATCTAGTTCTCGACAAAGCCATATACGAATTAGGTATAGTCCTAGACATGATCAATCGTTATAAAAGCTCTAGTTAAACTGAACTAGAAAACCTTTAAATAACTCACGATGGATATAACAATACCTTTTCAATGGGACGACCCGTGTGATGACTGTACTCACTGGATCCCTTACTTACAATCACATTAGAGCTAGGCCCCGCTGTAGTGATCACAGATACACTCGATTAAGGCCCCGCTGTTGGTCTGTAGGTTAGATGATGTGATTGACTGTATAGACTCTTATACTATAGTAGACAAGAGATCTATTGACTAGAGTGAGTCTAGTATAGTAGAGAAGAGTTCGAGCTAAGGTTAAGACTATAGTATAGAGAAGGTCTTGCTAAAAGGTTAAAAAGTATTTGAACTATGCCTCTCGGCACCACGGTCAATCATTTTTTTTTATTGTGAAAAAACGGTTGAAATTGTAATAAAATTATTGATATCCTTACACTGACCATGGTTGTATGGTGTCTATAGCCGTGCTTAAATGCTCCTTAAAGCATGGTAACGGTCCCCACCATGAGCCCCTCCGGGGCCTCTATTGTGGTTATACTCTACTACACTATACAAGAACTCTACCAACTCTCTCACTACTATACTATAGAGGTCAAGAGGGGTCAAGAGGCCTTTACTATATAAGACTCAACCTTTTACTACGAGCAAACCAACCTCAAATTGGCTTAGAATTGTGAGTTCAACCTTTGAATTAATGTAACTGTGTAAGTCATTGTTTTCATTGTGTTTTTTCTCTTCAGAACCTAACCTCTTGATTTAATTGGCTTTTTTTGTTTAAGAGGGGTTGGCCGGCTAAGTCATTGTTTTTATTGAGGAAATTTTTCTCTTTGTTTTCAATGTGTTAGCGAGGAGATGAGGCGAGGGAGGCGGAAAAGAACGCGAACAGAAAGAATCCAACGTTTTCAAGAGGTTAGCTATTTTGGTAAACTTTTTCAATTTAGGGGCTTGACACAGGGAGAAAAATATGTTACAATAAAGAGACTGGCGAGGCGGTCGGGAGACTGAGGTCAGATTTCGGCCACGCTGTACGGAATAATGCTTTTCTCGCCCTCTACACCTTTCTCAGTGTCGCCCTCTTGCATTAGTTTATATATACACAATACCATCTTTAGCATCAGTTGTCAACCCCTAATTACATTTATTTTGGATTATTCTTGCATACGTATGCAAGCGACCGTCCAGGCATCGGGAGCGTACTTTATTATAACATAAAAAAATTGGCTTGTCAACCTCTTTTTTAATAAAAAAAAATTATTTTTTTTGCATTTTTCGCTTGCATTATGTTTAAAAGTATGCTACATTATAAAAACAATAACAACACAACTAACGCATGAGGGCAATATGCAAAATACATTTTACGTTTTACAACTACAGGGCACAGGTGATGATGAATACGCATTTGAAAATGCAGGCGTTTTTACTACAGAATTACTTGCAGAAAATAAACTTGCATACATAAATGCAGAATATGACGTGCTTGTGTTTACACTAAATGAAAATGCACGTATAGAAACACACACTATAAACGCATAAAAAAAGTTTAGTTATAGTGCATTTTTTGGTTGCATTACATTTAAAAGTGTGCTATAACTATAATATAATATAATAAGCACTAACGCTTTAACTTGCATTTGGAGGGTAACACATGCAAAACTTAAACAACACAAAAATTAAAACTGTAACTAACTTTAACGCAGACGAAAACAGCGTACAACTATATATAGACTTAGCTAACAGTAACTAAAGCGTAAATGGACACGTAGTGGAAAGTATTACAATGTATGCGGATACAGACTGTATGGGGGACTTAGCTGTAAATTGGAAGTATGAGGAAAGCGATAATGCAGGCTATGAGGAAAGCAAAGTGTTAATTATGCGTAACAATAGTAGTGAGGACAATGTAACACAAACAATGCAACAGTTTTACTGGGAACATTGCTTTGATACACAACTTGCACATATACTAAGTGACGCGGGCTTTAGTGCGGAAGCATGTGGGGACGTATGTACTAGTGAATGGGGCATGCAAGATGAGGGGCGTGCAAGCTATGACGCTAATGCAATAGCTGAGGAAATGCTTACTGCACATAATTTACAGTATGAGGACGCATAAAAAATAAATTGCAACACAATGCATTTTTTGGTTGCATTGTGTTGCAAACTGTGCTACATTAACTTATACAATAACAACAACGCATGAGGGCAATATGCAAACATTTACACAACACGAAAAAGATTTTGTTATAGAATTTTTGGCGGACACATTACACGGCTTAACAATTAATAATGTACTAAGCAGGCAAGAAGGCGAGGGCTACATACGTATGGCGGACGCACTTGAAGTTATGGACAACTTAACTATATTGTACAACAAGCACAACGATGATGGCGACTGGGTGCTAGGCGAGACGGATGCTACATGGACGTTTGATATAGATGATGCGAATACTGCGTTAACAAGTTATGATACAGAATACAGAGAATGTATATGCGAACAGTTTAACGAAGCATGTGAGGATGCATTAGAAGATGCAGAGAAAAAAGTATTGGATGCAGATTACACAACACTAGCACATAGGGTAACGGGCTACGAATATTAATTTAAAAAAGAGGTTGACAGCGTGTACAGTTTGTGTTATAATAAACTGTACATGTTGCAAGGCCCCGCTGTAAGGGGTGAGAATATACGCATAAACTTTTTTAAAAAAAGTACTTGACAAAGTATTACAGTTGTGCTACAACTAGTATACACTAACAAACATAAGAGGGCATTTTATGGAAAAGAAAATAGTACTAAGTGAAGCAATACGTGTTGTACGTGTAAAGGACGACGCGGAGTGGACAGCAGAATATAAGGAGTTTGGATACGAGGCGGAAGCTGAATACATGTGGACAGCATACGGAGACGGAGATGAATGGCAAGAGGATGTATGCACAGAGACATGGCTTGAAGACGAGAGCTACGGCTTTATGTGCGGACACGCTAACGACAGACGCTGTTACGGATTTACTGTAGACGTATACACAGACTGGGAAAACAAGCATTGGATAATGGCGGAGGACTACGAACAAATAGGATAAGTTGCATAGTGTAGTGTGTGCGTTAATGTGCATACTACACACCCCCTCTGGCCCCGCTGTAAGGGGTTAATAGAATGAAGCTTAATAGGGAGACTTAATAGAGGCTAACGGCTAGGCTGAGGTTAGACTGGTAAGGTGAGGAGACTAAGAGAAGCAGAAGGCAGGAGGAGGCGCAAATAACAGTGTAAAAATTTTAGTCAATAAAAAACAGCACACGTTTCCGTATGCTGTCTTTTTGTACTTTTTGTTAGTTGTGCATACAAATATAATTTTCAATGTTAATATTTTGCATTGCTGTATTTTCAACAACGTTTGTGTACAAGCAACTTTCATCGTAAAATGTAATGTTTTTACTAAACACTTCCATAACACTTTCAATGCTAACATAATCGTTAGTTTCGTTATCACAATATAACATTTGCAGTTGTGCAAATATATTTGCACTATTAATAAAGTAACTTGCACTTGTGCAATCAGCTTCCATAATTTGCAAACTGTTATAGCAATTTTCAATAATTGCGTATAGCGTTTCCATATGTACGCTTTCTTGTTTAGTGCTTGTTTTTACTGTAATAGTTTTTAATTGTTGCATATGTAGCCCTCCGTATGCATTTGTTATTGTTTTAATATAGCACACTTGCAAATAAATTGCAAGTGTTTTTTTAGTTTTTTTAGTTGTTAAGCAACTGTTTAACAAGTGCATTATTAACAACAAAGTTTTTTGCATTTTGCATAAAAGTACTTTGCAAATTATTAAACGCTTGCAACTGTTGTGCATTAACATTGCGTAAAACTTTAGCACTATTAAGTGTATAAGTTAAATGTGCTTTTTTGTGTTTGTGTATAAAAATTGTGTTGCTAGTTGTGCAAAGTGTTGCAGTTAAATTGCGTGTAAGTGCTTTTTGTGTTAGCATATGTAAAACTTCCGTTTTGTTATTGTTAACTAGTTATAGCACAAAACAAAACACAATGCAAGCATTATTTTCCAAAATGCAAATAAAATAAACTTAACATGTTAACTACCGGCCTCAGCGATTTCCCCAGGTCAGACCAGGTCGTTCGTTCTTCTGGTGTCACTCCATTGGAGGAGATACTTAACATGTTAATTAAAAAAATAAAATAATGGTTGCAATATGTTTTTTTATGTGCTACATTAAAACAATAACAATATTAACTTACGCATGAGGGCAATATGCAAACACAAAATTTAGTAGCAACAAATAATAGTTTTAGTTGTGTACACACACAAGACGTTTTAAAGCAATTTAAAAAACGACATAAGTTTGCAAAGCAACAAACACTTAGCAAACATGTAACTTGCACAAGCATTTACACAGATGACGCAGACATTTGCTTTACGTTTAATGTTGTGCATAATAATACAACTTATGTTGTAGACGTTTATGCAAATTACAATAACAATTTTGTAAGTGGCAATTTGTATAACTGTACTTGCAACACACTTGCAACACAAATTTTACAACAGCATTTTAATTTAAAAGCAAACTATACACAGCTTTACGACGACGGCATGTATTACAATGCAAAATAATATGTAGCAAAAACAAGCACTTAGCAATTAATTTGCTAAGTGTTTGAAAACATTGGATATTTTTTTCTTGACAATCGTTCCAATTGGTGCTATAATATAAACATAATTAGAGATAGGCAGGGAGTTGAAAATGGGCATGAGCGGATACGTAATGGACAAAGAAGAAGAGTTCTTCACATTGGTAGAGCAAGAGATCGCACAGGCAGAAGATGTAAGCCAGGTGCATGCGACTGCAGGGGCAGTGGCAGACTTATATGTTCCACATCTGAATGAGCATGAGGTTCAGGAGTTGATTGACGATTGCTGGCAAGAATACTGGTCCAAATATAATATGTAATTAGGGGTTGACACAGGACCCTAATCTGTGTATAATAAACTTATAAATTAGCAAAGAGGGCAAACTATGCAAAGACCAACTAACAGTAGAGACACAGCACTAGAGCTTGTCGAGAACGGAATGGTGTCAGCAGAAGATATGTTGACGATGGCACTTAAATATATGTCAACAGATGATGTAGAAGACATGCTTGATTGTAACGAATTGAGCGAACGCTTCCAAGACGAACAACTAATGGAAGACCACTATGCTTGAGATAGTAGGGTTTATTGCGTTGGCTTACTTGGCATTCAAGTTCGCCCCGCAGATCCTAGAAGCGGCCTTTAAGGCGGCGGTTGTTATGATAGGATTATTCTTCTTTCTACTTATAATAGGCATGGTATGGGGTCATTGGTCAATTTATTTTAATTAGGGGTTGACACGCTATACAGATGAATGTATAGTATAAACATAATTAGAAAACGAGGGCAACATGACAAAATTACAAGTAATGAACGAAGCGGTAACATATGCGGTAGTAATTGTATTTGCATTAGGTTGGATGGACTTTGGACAAGGCAAAGATTTAACTTGGTGGAAACTAATACAAGTTTTAGCAAATTAGGACTTGACAACGATATAGCTTGATGCTATATTATAATAGTAATAACAAAGCCTAGGAGGGCACGACATGGCAACTTTCAAAACTTTTTCCGTAGCTGGAGTCAGCACAAACAACGGCACAACAAAGATTCGATTCGCGAATGACTTTGTAAGCCGAATTAAAATCCTCGACAAGAACGGCCACACTGACGTGGAGTTGATCGAGCTTGGTGGAGAGTTCACCAAATCCGAGGTATGCCAGATCTTAATGGCACATCCAAAATTTCAAAGCGAAGATGCTCAAGAAGCAATTTACGAATATGTCATTCGTAACTGTAAAGACATCAAGGCAGAGATAGAGGAGAAGATGTACCAAGAGGCATAGAATACCTCGGGCGAGAGAGCGGAAAGGCTCTCTCCGAACAGCCGTAGTTAGGTGGGGACGGTGTTCACTTTCGTAATTTAATAAAGCCCGCGTGATGGAATGGTAGACATAACAGACTTAAAATCTGTGGCCAACATGGCGTGGCGGTTCGAGTCCGCCCGTGGGTACCAATGGTCCTGTAGCTTAGTGGTTAAAGCCCCCCGCTCATAACGGGTTGAGCGTAGGTTCGAATCCTACCGGGACCACCAGATCCGCTCTTAGCTCAGCTGGATAGAGCAACTGCCTTCTAAGCAGTAGGTCACAGGTTCGAATCCTGTAGAGCGGGCCAAATTGGAACGACCGGAGGAGCAAGATGTGCCCTCACTGTAAGACTTCTCCGGTCAGGGAAAAAAGATTCCAAAAGGGGTTGACAACCAAATTGATTGAGCGTATACTATAAGCACAATAAGAAATTAGGAGGGCAATCCAAATGTCAACAGATTTAAGAAACGTACCAAATTTAGATTCAGATCGTGAATTGACTCAGACTCGCTTCTGGGGTGGCAAGGATCGAATGACTTGTGTGCAGATAACACAGAAGAAGGCACGTGGTTGGGAAGAGCCAACTACAGCATCTGGGTTCTTCAACCACATAGACTTGACACGTGACCAGGCTCGTGCATTAGCTGTGGAATTGATGTTGTTCGCAGAAGGTCGCGAAATAGATTGGGAAGTAGCGTAATTAGGGGTTGACAAACTCGTAATTAGATCGTATACTGTATATAACAGTTAAACAAAAGAGGGCAAAGATATGTTTATAGTAACTACACAGACTTTAGAAAATTACGGTGCACACGCTGAGAGCGGTAAGTTCGCAGACGGCCAGAACTATTGGAAGTTCAAAGGCGGCGACACTTACTTGGTTGAGGACCTAGACAGAGAGCAGGA
>OCVQ010002905.1_pt1 | contig 10687 bp, 8 predicted proteins | sample 1539061 | NCBI WGS metagenome assembly OCVQ01 (sample SAMEA3355526, study PRJEB22509) | marine metagenome | biome: marine; feature: river plume; material: water | place: USA | collected 2010-08-08 | depth 0.5 m | reverse complement strand
TTTGGAGATGAATATTTCCGCGGTGTAGTATCTAGATATACGCAAAAATCTATTAAGTCTTCTATCTATAGAGACATATTAGATCTTGCGGAGTCATGGGGTGTTCGCCAGTTGATTAAGATAGAGGGTGATGAGATAACTTGTTTAAGAAATGACAATATGCTGATAACACACGCCATGAAACTACAGGATGGTACTCAAACTGCAAAAGGTAAAGGTTTGGCAGGAGTTACTCACCTTTTAATAGATGAGGCAACAGAGTTACCATCAGAAGAAGAATTTGTAAAACTAAACGATACTTTTAGAACAAAAGGCGCAGAAAGAAAAGTACTAATTATATTTAACCCAACTACAAAGAGACATTGGATTCATCGCCGTTGGTATATTGATGGTCAACCAAATCCTAAATGGTCAGAAGATCATGAGTTTATTCACACAACCTATAAGGATAATGAAGAAAACTTAGATCCTAAAAAGATACAAGAATGGGAACGCATGAGGGACCTAGATCCTGAATATTATAGACACCACATTAAAGGCGAATGGCAAGATGGTATTGTAGGCCGAATCTTTGATAATTGGCAAGTAGCAACTCCACATCCTGATGGAGAGTATGATACAATTTATGGACTCGATTTTGGTTTTGCAGGAGATCCAGCGGCCCTAGTTCAATTAAAGAAGCATAATAATAAACTCTATTTAAAAGAGTTAATTTATGAAACAGGCCTAACAAACCAAGATATTGCCAGAAAACTACAAAAGTTCGGCATCACTAATAGAGATACAATAATAGCCGATTCGGCAGAGCCAAAGTCAATTGAAGAACTACGTAGAGCAGGCTTTAATATTAAACCATCATACAAGGGTCCTGACTCTATTCAAAATGGTATTAATAACTTAAAGCAATATGAAGTCTATATGGATCCAACTTCAAAAAATCTACACATGGAAGCAGATCTTTATTGTTGGAAGTCTGGAACTGACCGACCAATTGACGACAACAATCACTTAATGGATGCTATTCGTTACGGACTCTCAAAACCAAAAGGTGGTCAATATACTTTTGTTAAATCAAAAGGTGTTAATCAATTTGACGACGATGGAGACTTTAAACATTGGGATGATGCTACTCCACAAGCACCGAAACGCCGCATGTATTGATAATAACAAATGGAAAACAAATCCTGAATTCTCTAATTCAAGAGTGGCAAAAGTAATATTTATAAATAGATTAAACAAACAAATAATTAATGTCAGTATATTCCTCAACATACCGTAATGTAGTTAAGAGCTTAGGAGACCTAATCTTAGCACATCCAGCAGTTAAAACATTTCGTGTCGGTCCGCCTTCAGATATTGAAATGCCAACAGATGTTACACCAAATATCAAATATCCCTATGTTCACTTAATTCCGCAACCAGCGGTTCTAAATGGTCGTAGCACAATCTTTGATTTTGACATGGTTGTAATGGATCTGGCCAAAGATACTGAAGAGTTAGAAACATTTGCACAATCAGCAATGTTAGAAATTACAAGAGATATTATTGCACAATATACTAATACAACTTGGGATCAATGGAGATTTAACTTGGAAATGCCAGTTACTTCAACACCCTTTGTAGAGAACTTTGTTAATTCAGTTTCTGGATGGACAAGTCAAATCAGAATCGAAGCAATTACACCAATTAGTAACTGTGAAAACCCAGTTACAACATATCCAGTACCACCAGCTAACTAATGGGAAAGAGTATCAGCGTAACAAAGAAACCAGGAGAAGAACCTAAAAAGGTTGTTAAATGGGATGCAAAGAAATACTTTTTGAAAAGAAGTATAAAAAAAGTTTTACCAAGTCAAGAAAATTGATTATATTTACATATGAAAACATATAAAGTATACGAAATTATTAACTCTATGGGTACCGTAGAGTATGTTGGCGAAACATTCCGTTCACTAGAATCAAGAATGTACGATCATAAAAGAAAACCAGTTGGCAACAATGGTAAATTTTATGGTCGAAATGATGTTATGATATATCAAGTTGCAGAATTTAATAATAGAGCAGATGCTAAAGCATTAGAAGGTCAATTAAAAATAGAATATGGATTAGAATGGACTGAAAGAAGTCCTGCTGGAGGTAAAATAGGAGGTATGTCAACATCTACTTTAGAAAGAGTATGTCCATATTGTGGAACTACAATGATTGGTAGAGCATATTTTAGATATCATGGAGAAAGATGCAAAAATAAAATAAATCATGGGTAAGTTTAACAACCTTTCAGATGAAGCCTTACAAAGTGTAGGTCAACGTATTATTCGCAATGCGACTGCAAGGATTATGAGACAAATCCCGTCTCCACGTAATGGTAATCCTTACGCAACTGGAAGACTAGCTTCTTCTTTTAATTTCACATGGGAAAAGATTAATGGTGAATGGTCATTACAGGCAAACTATGATGACCATGGAAAATACACAGCATTTGGTACTAGAAGCTACTATGATAGTGCTGCAAGAACTACTGGTTTCTTTGGTCGCGAGTTTCGTGGTTACCGAAGAGGACAAGGTGGTATTAGACCGCAATATTGGTTATCCTTAAGAGGCGATCAACCTGTTTATGAAGCAATTGTTGAAGCAGAACTTAGAATAACCTACCAAACTTTTTTAAATAATACACTTAGTGGTTTATCAAGAGGAACCAGAATGAATTAATATGATACAATTTAAAATAAAAGGAACTGAATACACAGTTAAAGAACCTACAATTCGAGACTATTATAAGATCCAACACTTATTTGCTAAACAAGGAGTTGATGCAAAAGTAGAGATACTTTCAGAATTGAGCGAATGCCCAATCAAAACCTTAAAGTTGCTTGACAAGTATCAGTTCCTTACCCTATGGAATGAACTAGCAGAAGGTCCTCTTAATATCTCAGACTCAACGCCATTTCACAAAACATTCATGATGAATGATAACATGTACGGCTTCTTGGATTTAGACAAGGTATCTCTAGGTGAATTTGTCGATATGGATATTCTACGTAATGATCCACAAAGCCAGCAAAAGTTACACATGATGATGGCAGTCCTATACCGTCCAGCAATATGGATTACTGATAAATGGTTATCAGTTGACAAGTATGACTCAGATAGTTTAGAAGCAAGAGCAGAGTTATTTATGGACTTACCCTTAAAGTATGTTTATGGATCTCTCAATTTTTTTTTGCAAGTATCAAGGTACTTATACGAAACTACCCTGGACTCTTTGATAAAGCAGCCGGAGACGACACAAGCGGAGAAGGAAATGATCGAAATAGCGAGCCAAATCACGTTAGAATTGCTAGAAACTGGGGTAAAATCATCTACTACGCAGCAGGAGAAGATGTTACTAAAGTTGAAGAGGTTACAGGACTTAGCGCAGTTGGTGTCTTTAACTTCCTTGCCTACCGCAAAGATAGAGTTAGAGAAGAAGAAACCCTTCGTAAGAAAATGGAGCTCGCGAATAAAAGATAAAATAACAAACCTAATAAAATGATTACTTCCGTAACCTACAAACCCTTGTACTTAGGACCAGCATACAATCCAATTATATGGAGTGTTCTAAGTTCTAAAGTTAATACTACAGACTTTAAATATGTCTTCGATATCTATGTAGATGGCGTTAAGATAAACCGCATCAAGCAAAGAGCCAATCCAACAGGGTATGGTATGCTTGATATTTCAACAATTATGCAGGGTCAAATTGATAGTGGTAATCCTCTAGCACCAGTTACGCAAGGAGAAACATCAATAGATTATGTTAATGCAGATTTCTTTCAAGATAACCAATTCATGTCAAAACATGTTTATCTTAAAGCTGGAGAAGAGTATACAACTAATGGAGTATCAAATATCTATATAGGAACTGCAGATCAGATTGGAGAACCAGCATACGAACTATGGAGTGCAAATACTACAATGCCTTCGATTCCAGTTCAAGTATGGGCTGCATCGATTACTGATCACGAACAACAATGGTCAATGCAGAATCCTACCCTATCAGGAATCTTTGGAGGTAATCCTTTTGATGCTAATATAAATTACGATCATGGTATTGAACTAAGTCATCCATTAAACTTTAATACATTAGAACAAGACTTATATGTCTTTGATAAAATGACTTTAAGTTGGTTAAACTGGAGCCCTTATCCAGTTCAAGAGAAAAGACCAATTTACGGTTTTACTTTTGCTTTTACAGATCCTAATGGAGCACAATACGCATGGGAAGTACCGATGATGGCTGCAAGAGGTTATAACCAAAGAGCACTCTGTAGTTCATTAGTTTCTTCAACCTTAGCTGCAAGATATGACCTAGTTCATGTTCTTGCAAGTCCAGCAGACCTGGTAACAGCAATATCTGCAATGATAGGACAACCACCACTCGCAATTGGACCAGGTTGGACTATTGAAATAACAGGACATACAAACGTTTCTAGTGGATCTTGTACCTTTGGTGATGCAGTTACTGAAACTGTAACAATTAATGTTGTAGAATATTGTGATAATCCACTTTATGAAAGAGTAAGACTTTCTTGGTTTAATTCTTTAGGTGGTCGCGATTATTGCAATTTTACAATGTTTGATGAGAAGACCATTAATACTAAACAAGATACTTATGCACAAGAGCAAATGGATTGGTCGCTTTCACGTCCAGTACCAGCCTTAAATGACTCCCTAATTATTCGTAATTTAGGAGTACGTGGTGGTAATAAAGCTCTTAATAAAGTAGTTACAACAACCCGAAAAATACAAACTGACTGGTTAACCCAAGAACAAGTAAATTTACTTGAAGGTTTACAAAAGTCGGTTCAAGTACTTGCATATATTCATGATGATAACAATACACTAAGCGATTATTATGCTTACACTTGTCAAGTATCAAATGCAGCTTATACAACAAAGAATATCAGACAACAGAAATTAGTTCAAGTAACATTTGATTTAACCTATGTAATGTCACAAAATATGCAAAACCTATAATATGTCACAAGTTCAATTATATTGCAAGAAACAAGGTACCGAAGAGTACGTTGCTCTAGATCTTTATCCTGAAGAACCAATTAAGTTAAATCTTTCGGTTCAGAATATAGAGGAGCCTCTAGCAGCAAACTCAGTGTTCTCTAGAACTTTTAAGGTTCCGAATACTTCAGTAAATAGCCCATATTTCAAAGCTGTTTTTAATGTTAATTCGGTTGACTTCGATGCATCCAAAAAAGCAGATGCATATATCAATGATAATAACCTTTACTTTACCTCTGGTAATATCAGGTTAAACGCCATATATCGTGGAGAGAAGGAAGACAGTGTACAATACGAAATTACTTTCTATGGAGAGACTTCAGATTTTGGTTCTAAAATTGGTGGTGGATTCTTAAATGAATTAGACTTTAGTGCCTATAACCATAATAAATCATATAATAACGTTGCAGCATCTTGGAATAATGGTCTATTTAATGGTGATATTGTTTATGGATTAATCGAATGGGGTTATAACTATAATGCAAATAACCAACCAATCGAACCAACTCTAAGTAATGGATTTAATAATTCATTTACACTTACATCAAAAGCCTACCTATTAGAGCAATGGAAACCTCAATTCCGTGCTAAAGCAATATGGGATCAAGTCTTTGAAGAGTCTGGTTACACGTATGATTCTGTGTTCCTTGACAGTGTTCTATTTAAGAAAATGTATGTAATCTCAGATAACATAGCACAGGCCACCCTTGATAACAGCAACACCTTTGAGGCATACTCTAATAGATTCTTAGCAACTGTACTTGGTGCAACAAATACTCTAGAAGCAGAAGTTGAAATTACAGATCCAGGTAATAACTGGACTCCTACAACAAGCAGATATCGAGCACCTGCAACAGGAACTTACACATTTGAACTTGATTATACAATAAATATTGATTTCTATGATCCATTTGGTAGCTTTGAATATAATTCAGAAGTTATCGTAGTAGATGAAGTAACTAATAGTGGTGTTGGATATGCTTATAACAGTATTACTAGTGAATGGGCAAATCCATCTGTTTCAATTACTGTAAATTTAAATGCAGGTCAAATTGTACGATTTGATCATCATTCAATGAGAGTTAGTGGAAACATTTATACAGGATCTACTCAAATTACAATAACTGATTTGCAAATTAGATGCGTTGCTGCTCCTAATATTCTTTCTATTAATGGTATCATGCCATCAAATATTAGAAAGATTGATTTTATGAGATCTATAATTAACAGATTCCGTTTGGTATTTGTTCCATCTCGTGAGATTAGAAATCATTTTACAATTACACCTTGGAAAGATTGGATTCTTGAAGGTAATTCAATTGATTGGACTGCTAAATTAGACACATCAAAAGATTTAAAAATAACTCCACTATTCTATGGTCAAGACAGATTCCAAATCTACAAAGACCAAGAGGACGGAGACTTTATAAACTATCAATATCAATTAACTTACAAACAAACAGTAGGTCAATTAAACTTAGATAGTACAAACGAATTAATTAAAGGAACTAAGACTTATCAAGACGCATTTGCTCCAACACCTATTGCGCCAATTGGTTTTAAAGATGGAGATGTACCCGGATCTAGATTTGTAATTCCACACATTGCAAAAGATGTGGGTTCAACAGATGATACAGCAGGTACAACCGTAATTACTGGTAAGCGAGAACCAATTCAACCAAAACTAAGATTAGTATTCTATAATGGTTTAATTGTAGCTCCCTTAACTTGGTATGCTAGAAAACAGAATGGAGGAGCTGGTGCCTATGAGACATTAACTACTTATCCTTTAATGAGTTCTTATTCTTCATGGCCTGTATCTTCTTCGACATTTGACTTAAATTGGGAAAATGAAGCTCCGTTCTGGGATGCTACAGATAACTATTTAGGAAATGGACAAACTGCATTCTCATGTTTTAATACTTATTGGAAAACTTGGTATGATGTAACCTTTGATCCTTATTCTAGAATAGTTGAAGCAAATCTAGTCTTAGATTATAGCGATATTCTTGATCTTAAATTTAATGACTATGTGTTTATTAAAGACACATGGTATTTTGTAAATAATATTACTGACTATATTGCTGGACAAAGTACAAATTGTCGAGTTCAATTAATTAAAGTTGGAAATATTGGAATCACGCTTCCAATCGTGGCTGAAGTCGAGTATACTCCAATTAACTTATGTTTTGCATCAACTGCTTGTTTTGCTTTTTGTTGTAACCCGAATGTTGGTGGTAATCCATCTTCAGGAACTTATTATATGGATGCTATTGATTTAGCAACTACAACTAGATTATACACAGACCAATTTGGTTCGATTGTTGCACCTAATGGATTCTATTCAGATGGTACCACAACTATTCAAGTTGTAGGTGGAAACGCAGTAGCAATTATTGATACGTCAGCATGCGATTGTACAGTAACATCTTATCCGTTTACTGTAAAATTTGCAAGTACCCTTTGTGGTGCAAGTGGAGTATGTTGTAATGGAATTACTCAAACTGTATACGGTGCAAACCCTATATTTTATAATAATTCATACTTATATTATAATGCAGGTTTAACCTTACCAGTTGGACAAGGACATTATAAAGAAATAGCTGGTACTGATGCATTAAAAGTACAAGGACTCTTAGGACAAGTAATTGAAATTGGAACCTGTACTTCATGTCCTCCTTGCGATACTTATTATCCTCATACCGTATGTTATGCTACTACAGAAGCATCTCAATATTACTCATGTTGCTGCGAAGACATTCAAACCGTTTGGACTAATAATTCATTATTCATTTCTAGTACAGAAATTTATCTAGATAATAGTGGAGCAACACCAGCACCGCTTGGATATTACAATGAAGATGGAGATATTGGTAGAGTTAACGTAACTGCAGGAGTAATATCAAGTTTTGCAAACTGTGTAAATTCTGATATTACATGTCCTGTTCTAGATGTAGATATCGAAGTTTCACTTACTGCTGACGCTCCCGGTTATACATCATCAGCAACTCTTTATAAGTCAAATGATCAAGTTAATTGGGTAGCTGTTGGAGCAGTTTCAATTGATCCAGGAGATCCTGCTTTTACTACAGTAGTTAATACATTTACCGTAGAAGAATTAGTATACACAAAATGTACATTTACAACAAACACAATAGATGGTACCTTAGTTTCTGAAGTTGAAGTTAATTTAACACAAATTCAACAACATGCAAACGCAACTCCAGTTTCTTATACTGAAGTACTTGCTGGTACTGTAAGTTCTACAAACTCTTACAGATACAGTGGAGTTATAGAAAATGGATTAGTACCTATATGTAGAGTTTATGCTGGCGGAAATATAAATTATTATCAATCAGCACAATGGCCAGTTATGGGTCAAACAATTAGCGGTATACTTGGATTAGACACAGATGCTGTTATTGACATGAACTTTGATGTAAGTACAGGGTTTGGTACAACTCCACTTGCTGTATATTCTCTTGAAAATGCTGCAGATAATAGTGTAGTTGTTGGTGGAGATGGTTTTGAAACATATAAAGGTGTTGCAACAACTACAAATTTAGCAATATTAAATTCTGATGGTACCTTAAATACTGCATTTAATACATTAAGAGGAGCATTTACAAATAGTGGTCAAGGTAATAATATAGTTAGAACAGTTGCAGTTGATACGGTTAATGGAATAGCCTATGTTGCTGGAGATTTTCAATATTGGGATAAAGGACCTTTAGGAGGTAGTACTGATCCTGATTACGCTTCACCAAGAATGATAGCCTTAAATTTAGCTGATGGATCAGTTAATACTACATTCCGATCTAAATTTGCTGCTGATCAAATATCACAAAGCCAAATTATTATTCGTTCAATTAGATTGCATAATAATAAAATATATGTTGGTGGTGTTTTTGATCTTTATGATGGAGTAGTTTATAGTGGAATTGTAAGACTTAATTTAGATGGTACGCCTGATGCAACATGGACTTCTGGTCGTGGAATTGCAGATGCTGGTACTCCTGGAGTCGAAGATATTCAAATCCGCGGTAGTTATGTTTATGCTGCTGGAAGATTTAGTGATTGGTATAATGCAGCAGGAGTAGCTTCAGATCATGCAGGTCTAGTTCGTTTAAATATTTCAGATGGTAGTTTAGATACAACCTTTAATACAGCAGGAGGTTTCCAATTCTTTGGATTACGTTCGATTGCATTAGATGATTCTGGAATTTACTGCGTAGGAAGATTTACAGCATTTGCAGGTAACAGTTGTTCTAGAAGTATACTAAAAATAGATTATAGTGCAAATGTAATAGCTGCATTTAATGCCGGGACTGGTTTAGAAGGTTATAACAACGTTACTAATAAAGTTATTTTAGATGGCAATGGATTTATTTATGCTGCTGGTGAATTTAATACTTATAACGGTGTTACATCTAGAGGTTTAGTTAAAATTAATGCAACTACTGGAGCACTAGATGCTTCGTTTCCAGTCGCTGGAGGTTTTACAGTTAATTTTGCTGCAGATCCAGTTGTAAAAACAGTTTTATTAGACTGCGGACCACCACCAATTCAAACATACCCATTAGGTTTATGTATTGCAGAAAACCCTTGTGATGCTTATTGCTGCATTGGTTCAGAATTAGTATACTATGGCAATGCTAGTAGTTTATACGCTTCTACTATATTATATGCAAATGCTGAAGCAACACTACCAGTTAACGCTGGTTGGTACTCAGATGGCACTACTATTGTTCAAGTCGATGCACTTGGAAATATTGTAGCTTATGGAGATCCAGAATCATGTATTTGTGGACCCGTACTCTATCCATTCGATGTATTATATGATCCAACTATTCCATGTAATGCATGTTGTGGAGCCTTATTAATTACAGTTTGGTCAACTAGCGTATTTTGGAGTAATGCAACAATCTTATATAGTGATTCAGGTGGAGTTACACCAGCATTAGATGGACATTACAACTATCAAGGATTACTAAACAATTTAAGTAATGGAGATGGAGTTGTTACAAGTCAAACAGACTGTAATGATTCATGTTTTCCATGTCCTTCACAAGAATGTGCAGCATATACAATTATGAATACAGATTTTATAGAAATATTCTATTCGTACACTAGCTGTTCTCAAGTTTATTTTAGCGGTACTCTGCAACCTGGAGAACAATTGTTTACAGCATGTTTACAATTATCAAACTTCTATATAACTGGAAGTTATGGTATTATTAATAGTGCAATTTGCTAACAAAAATAGGAAGATAGGTTCAAGACTTATCTTCCGTATATTTAAAATTATAAAAACAAGATTTATACGTGGCTAATAACGAAATAGGTTTCTCGATAAAGGTTGACGGTGTCGATAGAACCGTCAAATCTATTAGTGAGTTACAAACGACAATTGCTGATCTTAAGAAAGAGGCTGCAAACCTTGAACTAGGATCCGCAGCATTTGAAGAGGCAACTGAAAGAATCAGAAAAGCGCAATCTCAATTTAGAGAATTCCGTAATGATACAAAGGCTAAAGAGGTTAAAGATCAGTTCAATGACCTTGCTGGTGGAGTATCTAGTTCTTTTGATATTGCTGAAACTTCTTTAAAGAGTTTTGGTGTTGAATAGGTTGC
>OCVQ010002903.1_pt1 | contig 10694 bp, 3 predicted proteins | sample 1539061 | NCBI WGS metagenome assembly OCVQ01 (sample SAMEA3355526, study PRJEB22509) | marine metagenome | biome: marine; feature: river plume; material: water | place: USA | collected 2010-08-08 | depth 0.5 m | reverse complement strand
CTTGCACCGTGAGAAATTACCATATCACGTTCCATTTCACCTATACGCAGACCTCCATCGTTTGCACGTCCCGAAACGGGCTGACGCGTTAGTTGTGTATTTGGTCCACGAGCACGATAATTCACTTTATCTTTCACAATATGCTTCAACCGCATATAATAATTAGGACCTATAAATATTTCGCTTTCAATTTGCTCTCCAGTCATACCATTATACAATAACTCATTTCCACTTGAGTGGTAACCAACGTTCGATAACATTTCACCAAATACTTTTATCTTCGAACCTTTATTATTAAAAGCAGTACAGTCGGTAAATCCACCATAAATTGATGATGCTTTTCCAACTATACATTCTACCAAATGTCCGATTGTCATACGAGATGGAATCGCATGCGGATTAATAATCATATCTGGACGAACTCCATCACGCGTAAACGGCATGTCGCGTTCTGGAATTATTAATCCAACTGTTCCTTTTTGACCTGCTCGAGAAGCCATCTTATCACCTAGATTGGGTATTCTTACTTCACGTACACGAACTTTAGCGATTCTCTTACCTTCTTCGCCATCCGTAATGAACGTTTTATCTACTACGCCCAATTGTCCTTTCTTAGGAGTTTTAGACATATCGGATACCATACTACCTTGACTTGTACTTCGAGATGTCATTCCAATTAATACAGTTTTATCATTTAATTCTGTATTTTCCGTAATAATACCATATTTATCCAATTTACTATAATCATAACCAGGTTTGGTCTTAATTACGTCCATTTCGGATTCAATATTCGTAAATAGTTTTTCCGTTGTATCATCGCTTCCTTTACTAATTTCTTCGTGAGTCTCATATGTTGTATAATAAGTGGTTTGGAATAAACCTCGTTTTAATGCGCCTTCATTTATTAAAATAGCATCTTCTACATTATATCCAGTATAACACATAATTGCGACTATAGCATTTTCACCATATGGATTCTCCTCATTATTTATATAATCCAAGTATCGTGACTTTACTAATGGAATTTGACCGGAATTTAATACAACTGCGGTTTTATCCATTCTGACTTGAAAATTAGTATGATACAAAGAACATGCTTGTTTACTTTGTCCGCAAGAAAATGAGTTACGAGAAGCTGGATTATTTTCAGGAAAATTTATAAGATTTGACATTGTACCGAATATTAATGATTCATGAATTTCTAAGTGTGTATGTTTATCATTCTTACTGAGACTTAATGCTTCTTCATTAACGGCAATTAATGAGTTTTCAGTTTCATTCGAATCAATATAATCTATTATTGCTTTCTCTTCTAGGAAACGTTTCATACGAGAAGGATTTGATTCTGAATCAATCCCATCATATAATTCAGATAATTCATACATTTTATACTGATTGGGATTGAAATCCTTGATTGACTTCTTATTAAACCCCGAAATTAAGTCATTCCATGAATATTCGCCTTCATCCAGATGTTTTCTTACTACATCTTTATCAAATGACATTTTATTGGTTTCAGGGTCACGATAGAATATTGGACGACATATTCTACCACCATCCGTATAAATATACACAGTGTTTTGCGATATTTGGAAAGTTACGCTTGTATAAATTGGGATTAGTGCATTGCGACGAAATAAGCGAATTTTTTCAACTGTTTCTTCTGGGGTGTTAACTACGCCCGCCCATAAACCATTTATGATTACTTTCGACATTTTGGATAGAGCAAATGGAGAACATTCTTCTAATAGTTTCATCTCTGCCTTTTCTCGTAACCATTTAATCATAGGTTCTCGAGAGAATGATTGTGTTACATAAGCAGTAATTGCCATGTGTTTATGAATACCGATATTTCCACCATCTGGAGTATCAATAGGGTCAAACATACCCCATTGTGTACTATGTAACACGCGGGGGCCTATTAATTTAGCACTAGAATCTAACGGCAAATTTGTTTTACGTAAATGACTCAATGCTGAATTATATGATAGACGATTCAAATCTTGTACGACACCGATTCGCTTAGTATGTGATTGAGCTCCCCAGTTTCCTTTAAATCCGTCTCGAAATCCCTTTTCAACTATTTTTTCACTAAAGACACTTTTATAGTTTTGTTCGATTAAACTCTGTAAATTGTCTTCATATAAGGCTTTATTGAACGTTAGTTTAGACTCGAAGTCCAAATGAATTTTACGCAACTGGATGGTATAATACTCACGAAACAATTCATACATTAATGTACCGACTAATTCAATTCTTTTATATTTAAAATTATCACGGTCGGTTGGATCATCTACCCCTGTATATACTGACAATAACCGTTGTGTAATATATCCCAAATAATATGCTTTATCAATATAATTTGTTTCTCCAACATGCGGTAAGAAATAATCTGACAATATTTCTTGTGCGTGTGAAATTGTTTTTCCTTTTGTAAAGGATGCTATGTATTTCAATGCGGTTTGTTGTGTAAGAATACCACCAGCATCATGTACGGATGGAGTAAATAAATCTACAACATGTTCGTACTTTTCAATATCTAACAGACATTTTGTTATTATATCTTTATCTGAAATAACGCCTAATGCTCTAAATACAATGAATAATGGTACTGGTTTTCTTACATTTGGAATATTTACAACAATATTTTTAAAGGTGTATGAAGGGGTTGGTGCCATAATTTTCACAGATAATGTTCGAATTGGTTTTGATACATTCTCAGAAACAGAACGAATTTCCGCTGAATATAGATATTTGTCATCACCAGATTTACGTATATAAAGCATATTATCACCAAACTTTTCCTGGGATACAACTGTTTTTTCTTTACCATCTATTATAAAATAACCTCCATGGTCGTTAAGGCATTCCCCCATGGTATGTCGAATCTCCGCAGGCAATCCAGACAAAACACAATAATTCGACTGAATCATTATTGGAAATCTTCCTAATAATACTTTCTCAATGGTTGAGGTCCTTACTTGTTTGTTCGACTCTATTAATGATTTTTCAGTAAGTTCACGAATCAAAGCCGTTTCTTCTGTAGTCATATCTTGGGGTGTACGTTTAGTACGTCTCTTTGGCGCACCTCCTCTAATGCTTTCTTCTTCAGTATCTATATCTATGTTTTGTTCTTTGAAATTTATAAAATTTGTAGACTCGGTGTATGCTCCTCCTGTGAATAATTCTTCCGGACCAACCAAATTTGGTTCTTCACCTTCGGCTAAAATATCAATGTATTCTATTTCTATATCATAATGTATTGTCATGCCATATGACATATTACGCAATCTGGCTTCGTTTGGAAACATATAGTGTGAATTATCGTCGTCATATATTACCGGTTTTCCAAAATATACTTTATTTCCTTCCTTACCTCCAAAATACATAGTACATTGACTTCGATAGTCATTTATACGTTCATCATATTTAGTTCTTATACGTAATGGGTTTTTTTCTTTGAATATTTGAAAGATACCATTTTGAAAAAAATCATTATATGACTCGGTATGGTGTCTTACTAAACTTTGGGGATTGTCGTGAAAATATTTATCCAATAACTTCCAAGTGGTTGAATTATCCATAACGAGATATATAAAGTAGACGAATATATTTATACATTTTGCTGTTTATATATTTTAGTAAAACTGGTAATTAATTTCTTCGTCCATTATATATTATAATGGATAGCTTCCTTCAATCAATATTTGGTCCTCTTAGTAAAGATTACTGTGTATATTTTTACATCTTATCTATGGTAGGATTCTTCCTACTTGTCTTACTTTGTATTACTACTATTTTTGTTGGTATTACTCAACGTAAAGGGTTCGACTTTTATTTCCAGATGTTAACTGGCGCGATTGCTTATGCTATCTTGTATTTCCAAAACCGTCTTTTACATTCTATGTGCGTAGGTAGCGCATAAATCAAATGTTTAGTATAAAATATACACATGGATATTTTATACTATAGTAATTATTGCCCGCATTCTCAAAAAATACTACAAACTTTGGTTAAAGGTAATTTAAGTGAAAAAATTAGTTTTATATGTATTGATAAGCGCCAGTATGACCAAAAGACAAACCAGACCTATATTATACTTGAAAATGGAGGCAGAGTCATTTTACCACCTAATGTGAATAGTGTACCTTCGATGTTATTGATTAATCAAAACTATCGTCTTATATGTGGAGATGAAATTATCAAATTATTTCATAATGATATCAAACAGGCAACTAACAAAGCTACTAAGTCTAATGGGGAACCTATGTCATTTCAATTGAATAATTCAAGTGGTGGGTCAAATATCGTATCAGAACAGTATACTATGTATAATATGAGCCCCGATGAATTAAGTGCAAAAGGAACCGGGGGTAATAGACAACTATATAATTATGTTCCTGTTGATAATAATCTCAATTTGATTCAAACACCTGACGATACCTATAAACCGGATAAACTATCTACCAGTGTTACTGTTGATTCGTTACAACAAAGGCGTATTGATGAAATTAACGAAATTATGCCAAATAAACAACCTTTCGGACAACAACTTACAATATAAAACAATATAAATACTACTCTATTTTGTTTTATATAATATTATGACTGACAAATCTACCATTAGTCGCGCGTTCAATACTCATCTTCTAGAGTTCTTAGATGATATTATTCACATTTATCCCGAAAACCAAGATATTATTAAAGCAAAGACGTCGTTTGAGACAATTAAGAAAGCAAATCCATCATTGATTATCAAGGCATGGTATCAAAAGGTATATATGCCGTATCAAGATGTTATTGATAATGGTGATATTTCTTTCTTTTTCGACAAGGACTATTCACAAGACCTTCAATCTGTTAGTAATGCGGGTGATATTATGAAGATGATTGATAAGATTCGCGAGCCTGTTCGTGAAATGGACTCGTCCAACAAAGACCATTGTATGACATATATCCAAAATCTGAGTAAACTGTCTGCTGTTTACTCTAGCATGTAATTATCCATAAAATAAATATAATAGTTCGCTCGGATTTAACCGGTTCAAATATTCTTTTACACAGTTTCGTGTAATTTTACTTTTATTTCCCTTCTTTATAGAAGGGATGTAAACTCGTGTATGCAGTAAATTAACGTACTGTTTGTATTTATCAGGGACTAGTATGTTGGTTTTAAATACATAAACGTTCATGTAATAGTTATGTAGAATAGTTAATAAACGTTCGTATTCATTGTGTATCTCGTTACGAATATTTTTGGTTTTATGATATATTCTATTGTATTCGTATAATTTATTTATACGACGGATACACAAATATTCAAAAGTATAATATGGATTTATTTTTGACATTGCTTCTTTGATGAGCGTATTTCCATTTATTATTTTTGTACTCGCACCAGTATATATATCTTTTAATACAAATCCGTTAGTTTCTTCATTTATATCATTCAAGTCAGCATAACTTTCAATATCATATTTTTTAGGAAAATAAATAATCCCTTCAATATCACGCATGATACTCCAATTTTCATATTCCATAGATGGGATATATTTAACAATGGTGTTGTCTAGTTCATATACAGATATTAAATAAAAACGATTCTCATCTTTTATGTGTTTCATAAAATTACTTTTTAAAATGAAGGTATATGTCTTGTCACGTGGTAGATAATCTAATATTGGACTATAATTATTGTCGTTTATGTGGAATATTGACATGAATTTACTAATTATATCTGTTTTTGAAATATTGGATAGCGTAACTATACGCCATCTATCACATCGACTATCATAAAATAAATTAATCATATCGCCACGAATATATTCACTAATCTGTATATTAGGCATAATAGTTGGATAATAATTTTTAAATTGACTATAATCTAAGGATTTGGGCGGAAAATATCCCAATAATTTTTGTTCTGGATGTGAGTAAATAACCGTTCGATATAGTTTTGTTTCGTTGTCATTATAACATAACATATCTTTATCGTAACAAACTACATAATATTGATACTTATCAAAATAGATTAATGATTTTGTCACGTTTTTATTTGTAATTTTACATATATCCAAGTAAAACCCTACTGTAGGGGGTGTAATTTCCATATATTATTAGATAAGGTATTCTATACTTTTTATACTTATTTGTTGATGAAATAACTTTTACACCAAATATAATTTAGATATATTAGATATATATAGTATTATATTATAATGGAAACAACGACCAAATATGATACTACAATAGAAGAAATTGCGGTTAGTCCGGAAACAACTACTAGCAAACATTCTATTCAATTGGAATTGGGTGATATTATTGAAGTTATTGCCCCGTCTAATAATGACATCCATGAGATGACTGGATTCATAACATATATTGATGACAGTAAAATATCTATGGTTAATACTGCTACCGGAAAGGCACATATTTTAAATATTATGGAAGACGGTACATTGAGTGACGAGTCAATCACCGAATTACATTTACTCAGTAGGAGTGATGTAAAAGGCTATGCCCGACAAAATAATCTTTTAACCAAAACATGGATTGACATCCACTTTGGTGGCGAAATACCTGCTATTATAACGGGTGAAATCACCAATTTGGAAGAAGATATGATTGAGATTACAACTTTCCCAGAAATCAAAACCATTTATTTAAATTTTGGGTATAAAGGTCTCCCCGAAAATATTCCTATTCAAAGAATTGACATCCGTTCAAAACCGTCTGCTTTAAAAAATGTTCGTTCACTCGCACTTGTTCGTCAAGAATTAGAAGAAGGCGAAGAATTTGACCCCACTAACTATCAAGATGATGAGGCAGCTACTTTAGATTTTACTGAAACTGGTGAGTCTATTATCAATGTTCCTGAAGATGGAAAAATGGATGAGAATGTTCGCGAATCTCTGCATAACTTGTACATTGACGCAAATTCTATTATATTTGGCGAAAGTTTAGACGCATTAGAACAAGTAGTAGAAGTACCTGAATCTCAACGCCGGTATAGCATCGAAGAACAAGTCAACGATATGGTGGATGAATTATTATCAACTATACCAAATAGTCAAAGGACTACCCGCGTTATGAATAATATTCATTTAATAATTGAACGTTTTAAGGAACTAAGAACTACCTTTTCTAAGTTTGATAGTAATCAAAATGTATATGATATTAAACAAAATGGACTTTATTACAAACCACTTATTGATAAAATTCAAAACATTGATACACAACTCAAATGGTTAGTCCCAGTAGTTACCAATAAAAAACAGATTTGTGCGAGTGATGATGTTGTCGAAACTGATGATGTTATTCTTACTAAAAATGATAATGATTTGGTGCGATTAGAACAGTTGCAAGATAGCTATTTTCATAATAAAAATACCGACCAAACATTAACATATAAAACATTGAATGTTGATACATCTACCATATTAATGCCTTTCTCTAAACCGAGTAATACACCTCAATTTCTTGAAACCAAACGTGTATTAACTAATATCGATGCGATTGTAGACAACCTAGGTGAGTTTAATTCTACTGTATTTGGCGATAGAAACAATCCGTTGGCTACAAAACAATTTCTTATCCAACGATATAATCTTGGATTATCAAATATTGAAAGATTGGACCTTAATGCCGGAAAGACAGTATATTTGCGTAAACCGATGACATCCAATGATAGTATGACGATTAAATCACTTATTATGATGCCTGAGCCAGTTGTTCGTTTTTCTACAGTCGACTTACCCAATACTAATATATTACAAAAATCAACGTTACATGAGAATTACGCATCTATTTTCCGATTGTTAAAAAAGAATAGTGAAATTATACCTCATGTTATTAATGACCTGTCGAAAGAACTAGATTATGAAAAAATGGAAAATGAAACCAAAATGGAATTCTTATCTGGTATCCAAGAGTTTATTCTGGGAAATAACTTATCGCGTGAATCATATGACAATGATAAATTCAGACAATTTTTAGAGATTATTATACCTAAAACGCATTTCTTTATTAAATCTGTACGAAAATATGTGAAAAATAAGATTTCATTTTTAGGATTCGTAGAACAACTTGAACCGTTCGCTGTATATCCGGAATCTATTAATATCAAACAATATAACCAAATCAAATTCCTTGTTAGAGAACGTATTAAAGAAATTAAAGATTCTATCACAGAAAAGGCGAAAAAGTATAACTATATTAAAAACGCGACCTATGGTACTACTCCTTTCAGTAACAACCGAATATTAAAATTAATTTCTGATAATAGTGAATTTTATGAACCCTTTTTCCAGAGTTATCATTTATTGTCTGAACGTAAAGGAAATACTCACCTAACTTCACAAGAAATATTGTTACATATGAATGATAGCGATAATAGCAAATTATATACTAACTTGGTTACCTCTATTCTCATTTCACTTATCACACCGGAAAATCTAAGTAATGCTATTAATCAACCAAATATTGATGAAATGACTGATAATGAACGAATTAAATCATATGATTGCTCTAAGCGATTCTTAACCAAAAAATATACATCTATGAAAGATTTACAGAAGGACAATAACAACGATGAAGTTTACTATGATGCTGAATTTGATGATACACCTTACCATATTTTGAATAAATACAAAGACCAAGAAAAGAAGATGCTTCCTGAACTATTTCAGGAATTTTTGGTCGAAAATCTTATTCATAAACATGACGCATCTCCAGATATCGCAAAGCAAATGGCGAGTACTATTATTTCCGGTAAAAAAATTGTTTCTGATGGAGAATATGCTATATTGGAAATTAAACCAACTTTACAAGATGGACGTGATATTACCAGTTTGTCTGATAGAGAAAAAGAATCTATTGAAATAGAAGAGAATATTCGTAAAAAGACTAGTTATTATAGACGTGTGAAAGATAATTGGGTTAAGGACGATTCTATTGAGGAAGAATCCTTCATAGACACTAATACATTATTCTGTAATATAAGCCGCGAATGCTATAAAAATCTCAAAAATGGGGCATGTGAAACTACCGATGAAACCGTTCAACGTTTCAAAAAAATCACGCGCGAGAAATTACTAAGTGAATTTGATAAACGTTATGAAATATCTATTGAAGAGCTTGAAAAGAAACTAGAAGATAATATCGCCTATCATTTAAAAATGCTTAATAAATCACGTATATTGAAAGATATACAATTATACAAAGCAAATAACCTAGCATATACTATTGGTAGTCTAGTAAGGAATAATGATGATATTGTATCCCCTCATTTACATCTACGCGATTTAATCTTAGGACAGGATAATTTCACAAAGAAACAACAAGATATCGTGACATTTGTTCGTAAATACTGTCGTTATCCATTAGTAAGTGAACTTACCGAACATCACGCATGGTTATACTGTAAGGACACTAATACTAAATTGTTACCTATATCTTTATCTGAATTGGCGGATACGTTTACTAGTGGGTCTGATTATAATGAAAAATTAGAAGAATTATGTCATAGTAATGGGGTGTTAAGTGATGATGGTGATTCAATCGTAGATAAATACAGTGGATTTGTTCTTCGTAAAATAGACTTCAGTAGTGAAGAGGGATTTGATGAAAGTGGATTTCGTATTACTTCTAGAGACCTTCTGGAAAAAGACCTAGGTTCTGTAGTGTTAGAATCTCTTGGGAAAAAGAAACATAGAGTATTTGAAACCCAACTGTCAGAAACTATATATAATGTTTTCTCTACCATCGCTTCTAGTATTGATATAAATGTTGATGAGATTGAAGAATATGTTATGAGGACCTCTTCTGAAATAATTGAAAAAAATATTATGAAAGAGGATACGTATAATCGAAAATCCAAAAAAATGGAAAAGGAAAAGGGAAAATCATTGGGACCATATGAAAAATATTATAATGAGACGGTTATTATCATTATAGCTTCGGTTCTTATCGTCGCGATTCAAACTGCCATCCCATCATTCAAACCTAAGAAAACTTTCCCAGGATGTATTCGTTCTTTCAGTGGATTCCCTATGGATGGCGCCGAAGATATAACTGGTATAAAGTATATTGCTTGTGTTTTACATAAAATCACTAGTCAAATATCTCCTTGGAATGCTATTAAACAATATAAACCTGATAATTTGACAAATCGTATTAAGAGTATGATAGACCTACATATTTTAAAGCGTAGTGATATTAATGAGATGTATGTGAAAAAAAGGGAATATATATTATTAAACCCGGAAACCGTCCTTCCATCAGAACATAACATTGAAAAATGGAAACATTTTTTGCCACCAGTTGTTAAATTTTCTATTGTTAAATCTCTTAGAAATGTTAGTACTGAATTCAAAAAGGACCTTATTGAATTATTACGGTATGGAAAAACAGACCAATTCAAATCTATATACGTTTTACAAAGTAGAATTACTCAATTTGGATATGGACTCATCGAATATATCAATCATATCGTAAGAACTAAGGACCAACTACTGAAAACTTCTTCGCAGTTACCATTCTTAGAAAATGCATGCTGTAATGAAGATAATATAACTAATCCGATTGTGTATTTTAATAAAGAAGACGAGAACATCAATATTTGTATTAAAACGGTCGAACAGTTATCTGCTATTGTAAATGATATTAGGCAATTAACAAAAGCTCCCTCTTTGTAT
>OCVQ010002900.1_pt1 | contig 10704 bp, 3 predicted proteins | sample 1539061 | NCBI WGS metagenome assembly OCVQ01 (sample SAMEA3355526, study PRJEB22509) | marine metagenome | biome: marine; feature: river plume; material: water | place: USA | collected 2010-08-08 | depth 0.5 m | reverse complement strand
TCGAGCGACATTCTTTGAACGCCTGCCGTCTTGAATTTTAATTGATCGTTATCTGAGCCAGGAGAATCTTCAGCAGTAATTAATGTATCTTTATCGACGTCTTTAACAGAACCTGCTAATTCCGACCAACCTATACCGTCATATCCTTCAAATCTTTCGTCAGAACTGTTATAACGAATCATACCTATTTCGTTAGTAGCAGGACGATCCGCGGTTCCACCTACAGGTAAAACAAATGCTCCAGTTTCATCAACTGAAACGACACCTGTTGAACTCTTTAACGAAGGAGTAAATACTCTACGCCAATTTTTAGTAGGAGTACCTAGGCTGTATGTATTAGAAGCATCAGGAACAATATCGGAAGTAAAGTCGGCAACAACAGTAATCGTATCAACTTCATTATCACCAAGGGTAAGATTACCGCCGATTGTTACATTGCCTGTAATATCGGCATCACCAGTAACTGTAAATGTTGATCCGTCAAATGTTAATAAATTACTATCAACAAGTTCACCATCGGTTCCTGCGAAAGTAACTCTGCCTGATGTTAAATCAGTAACGTTAACTGAACCTAAAGTTGTTTGACCAGGAACTCTAAGTATATCTAAAAATACACCGCCACTTGCCGTAATAGAAACATCATCAAAGGTAAGATTGGCAGAATCAATTAATTCACCATTTGCACCAGCGTACATGATTCGACCTTGAGTCAAATCTTGAATGTTAACACTACCTAAGGTTGCTTGTCCTGAACTAACATCAAGGGAATCTAAAAATACACCGCCGGTTGCGACTATGCTTGTTCCGTTATATGCTAAACCTGCATCATCAATTAACTCACCGTTTGCACCTGCATATACGATACGACCCGTAGTAAGATCTTCAACGTTTAAAGAACCAACTGCTGCCTGCCCAGTAACTTCAATACCATTTAAAAACGCAGCATCATTACCGGTAAAAAGACCGCTAATCGTTAAGTTAGTTAAACCGTTAAGTTCTGATGTAGTTTCGCCGAGGGTTAACGCAGTAGTACCAATTGTTATATCATTAGTAGATATTACTGTTGAATTAGCGGCAAAGTTTAAAGGATTGAATCCTACATTTTCAAAATCGGTAATATGACCGAATGTATCAATTGAAATGTTTTTAGGATAACTTAAATTTGGATTTGTTGTACTTACAGCGTTTGAAGTATCTGCGTGGCCAATAACAACGTTTGCTGCTTCATCACTAACGGTTTGTGTAATTACAATTCCGTCAGCCGAATTAACTTGACTTACGTATTGCCCAATAGTATCTATACCTAGGACAACGGAATCTGGAACGATTTGTGGTTTTCGCTCTGCTGGTGCAACTATTGCGGTTGACTGACCTTGTTTTGGTATGGCCTTAATCGAGCGGCCGCCACCGACCTTGACCTTTATGCTCACTTACGAAACCTCCGTAATAGTGTCAACTACAATCGCTAAGCCTTCGACTATTTTGGTTCGTTCTCCTGTTTGTTTTTGCATTACAACGTCATATTGGTATTTACCTGGAGTTAACAAGTCAGTTTGTTGATCTGTTAATACAAGAGTGATATCATTATTCGCAACTTCAACTGTAAAGTTAGCAGCGGCTGCGGAAGAATATACCTTTTTGATGCTGCTATAGAAACTATAAACTGAGATTGTGGCGTCATCATATTCTTCACCTGCATCATTGAACAAATTAATCTCCGTTCTGAAGTCAAGTCCCTTATCGATGTATATGTTTGCTCTTGATGCCATGGTTATGAAACCTTTTTAAATTTTCTATTATTACCTTATTTATAATGTCCGGTTCCACAAATAGAAAAGGACATTATACAAATGCCCTTATTATTCCATTAACTTTTTAATGACAGAGCACGTTGTTTTACATAATATAATTAATTCTTCTTGAGTTCTTCGATTTCTGCTTTCAATTCTTTGATTGCTTCAATCAATACCCCAACAACGTTACCGTAGGCTACATGTTTAATACCATCTTTATCTTCTGATACAACCTCTGGAAGGACCTCTTCAATTTCTTGTGCAATAACACCAGTTGCAGATTTGCCTGTTTCTATCCAGTCAAAATTAACACCGCGCAATTGAGTTACTTTATCAAGTGCTCTGGTAATTGTTTGTACATTTTCTTTGAGTGAACTGTCAGATGTTGAATTAAAGTTAGCGGCAGTAATATCACCGGTAGCAGTCATTCCTGGAGCGTGAATTAATCCTTCACTTGGATTCCAATAGAAGTCCGTAGAAGCATTATAGATATTACCACCAGAAGCACCAATCGTTGCAGCAAGTCCTGCGATGAAGTAATCAATATTTTCGTTAGTTCTTACTGTCGTTGTCAGTTGATCTGCATAACCACCAGAAGCATTACCAGCAGATGCGTTAATAGTAACAGCATCAGTTCCGGCATCAGTAGTAATTGTAACGTTTGATCCACCGACCAATGTAAGCGTATCGGTAGCAGCATCTGCTGCTATTGTAGTTTGACCAGAAACCGCGATATTACTAAATGCGTTTTGGTTAACATCACCACCTGCACCACCTGCCTGGCCATTAATAGTTACCGAGTCAGTGGTTGCGTCAGTAGTAATCGTTATATTATTACCAGCAACAAGTGTTAAGGTATCTGTCTTAGAGTCCGCAGCAACTGTAGTTTGACCTGAAACTGCAAGATTGCTAAATGCATTTTGGTTAACTTCACCTGAAGCTGCAAACGAAACAGTATCTGTAGTGGCATTAGTAGTAATTGTTACACCAGTACCACCAACCATTGTTAATGTATCAGATGTAGTATCAGCAACAATTGTACTTTGACCTGAAACCGCAACTTTATCAAATATGTTTTGTGAACCACCGCCACTTGATGGCCATGTTGTTCTTGTAACAGATCCTAAAGTAATTGCACCATTAACGTCGAGATTCTCAACAGTTAATTCGTCAAGACTTGATGTATAGTACATGTTAGTTTCGAGGGCAGTATCACCATCCGTTGTACTTTCTGGGTTAGGACCTGTAGTACCATATAACGGTCTTGATCCTGAACCACCTTGTACTAAGGTTAAGAACATAGCAGTTGTTTGTAAACCAGACGTATGGAGATTCCCAACATCTATTTCATCAACTGAACCACCAGGACCCTGAACACCTTGAACTAATTGTCCTTGGACACCCTGAACGCCTTGAGAACCATCTTCACCGTCAACACCGTCAGTACCGTTAGTACCGTTAGTTCCATCTGCGCCATCTGCGCCATCTGCACCGTTAGTACCGTTAGTACCATTTATTCCATCCGCACCATCAGCACCATCTGCACCATCCGCGCCATCGATGCCAACACCTGCTGCACCATCCTGACCATCCACACCGTTTGTACCATCAGCACCATTTGCTCCTGTGGCACCAGTATATCCTTGGAAACCTTGACCATTGTTACCAATTGGACCTTGGTTACCTTGAAGACCTTGTATGGTTCCTGCTTGACCTTGAGTACCTTGTGATCCTTGCATATACTCACCGGCCGGACCCTGAGTACCAATTGCATCAAAACCTGCTGCACCCTGAGCACCTGGAGGACCTTCAGCACCTTCACCGTCTGTTCCTGCAGTACCTACAGCACCCTGAACACCGTCGTCGCCAACAGCACCCTGAGGACCTGCATCACCTTGAACACCAAGACCACCGCCTGTTCCTTGAGAACCTTGAATACCGTAATAACCTTGAATTCCTGGCTCACCAGCTCCTACTTCACCTTGGATACCTTGATAACCACGGAATCCTTGAGCACCTTGAGAACCAGTTGTACCACCTTCACCAGATGTACCCTGATTACCTTGGAAACCTTGAACACCTTGAACACCCTGTCCAGTTTCACCGATAGCACCATCATTACCTTGTAGTCCTTGATAACCTTGGAATCCTTGAGCACCATCAGCACCTGGTCCACCGCCTGCACCTTGTATTCCTTGAACACCTTGGAAACCTTGAATACCGTCACCAGTATTACCTTGAATACCTTGACCTACTGTTCCTTGAACACCTTGAGTACCTTGAGCGCCATCTCCTTGATTACCCTGTACACCAGTTCCTGGAGGTCCCTGAATACCTTGAGTACCTTGTGGTCCTTGTAATCCTTGAGCACCCGGTCCGCCTGGTTGTCCTTCTCCGCCGTCTGCGCCTGTTTCACCAGCTTCACCTTGGACGCCTTGAATACCTTGTGGTCCTTGAATACCTTGAGCACCAACACCACCAGGTCCAATAATACCTTGAACACCTTGTGGTCCTTGAATACCGTCAACACCTTGAGCACCATCACCGCCTGGTCCTTGGAAACCTAAATCACCTTGAATACCAGTAAAACCTTGAACACCCTGAGTACCAATGTCGCCTTGCTCGCCTTCAGGTCCTTGAACACCTTGTAGACCTTGAGAACCGATTCCACCTGTACTACCCGTTGTTCCTTGATTACCTTGAAGACCTTGTAAACCAAAGTCACCTTGAGTACCTTGAACGCCTTGAGTACCTTGTGGACCTAATCCACCCGTAGCACCAATATCACCAGTTCTTGCGAAGGTAATTGTAACATCTTCATCGTCGACAAAGTTTCCGTTACCACTTACGAAGCCACAAGAAACAATAAAGTATCCTGTTGGTTCTGTAAGACTGGCTATTGAGAATATTTGGAATATTTCTGGTGAACCAACCTTAGTAACTTTGAAGTGTCCTTTAATAGGACTTGTAGAATCATCAATTGTTCTTAGGAATGGTTCAATAAGAACAAAGTTATCATCTCTGTCATCAATATATAATGCAGTTGCTGATGAGAACGTTGTATTGTTAAACTTTAAATAACCTGGTGTAGGATCGTTATTAATTGTATTAAGAGAGTAAGTATAATCAAACGTTACACCACCAAACGCACCAGCTGCACCAACATTACCTTGAACACCTTGATCGCCTTGTAAACCTTGAGATCCTGAACCTGTATTACCTTGTAATCCTTGTCCACCTTGAATACCGGTGAAACCTTGAATACCTTGTGGCCCAGCAGGTACAAACGTAATTAGAGTTTCGTTACCATGAGTAGAGGCAACTGTTGACCAACTACTTACGTTACCATCAACGTAAACAACATCAAAGTAACCGTAGTTCTTTGCGCCTGAATCCCATGTGTAATCTGTAATTTCGTATACTAACCAATGATGACCGCCAGGACCCGGAGATCCACCAGCACCCTTCTGAATTTTTAAGTAACCTTTAGGAGTACCAGGAGTAGCCTTAATCCAATCAAGGAAACCATCTATTTCTGTATCGAATTGATCGTAAGGAACATCGTCTAATGTAATTAGTGTAGCAAGTTGAGGATTGCTGTTATTGAACTTATAGTTGTTTGTCCCAGGATCTGTACCACCAACAATATTATTACTGTAATTCCATGCAAAGGTTAAACCACCGTATTCGCCTTGTTCTCCTTGAACACCTTGATTACCTTGTAGTCCTTGCATTCCTTGGATACCAGTATTACCGGTTGTTCCTTGGTTACCTTGTAGTCCTTGGAAACCTTGAACGCCTTGAGTACCTTGCGATCCTTGGATACCTTGTGATCCTTGAATTGCCTCGCCTTGAACACCTTGTAATCCTTGAGCTCCTTGCGAACCAGTAGTTCCTTGAGTACCTTGAGTACCTTGTCCACCCTGAACACCTTGACCGCCCTGTAAACCTTGAGTACCTTGAACACCTTGAATACCACGGTCACCGTTTCTTGAGAACGTAAGTCTAAGGTCTGTTCCGTTAGTTAAACTTGTAGAACCATTAATATATTCTACATCAAATTCCCAATAACCTGTCTTGTCTGTAATAACGTCAATCTTAAATAATACTTGATCGTAAATATCGTTTGCGTTAATTACTCGAACATAACCTTTAGGACTTCCAACAATTCCGTTAAGTTCTAGTGCAATTCCATCCATGACATTGACTGATCCATTATCGGAATCGTCAACCCACATTTTAAGTCCTGAAGATGATAGAGTAAGTTCGCTAAATCTTACATTACCTTCACCGGGATCTGCATCAGTTGTATTGCTGCTATAATCGTAATCGTATGTAATTCCACCAAAGTCACCAACAGTACCTTGTAGTCCTTGAGTACCTTGATCTCCTTGTAATCCTTGCTGTCCTTGTAGACCTTGATTGCCCTGTAGACCTTGATTGCCCTGAACACCTTGAGAACCTGTAGTTCCTTGATCTCCTTGTAATCCTTGCTGTCCTTGTAGACCTTGATTGCCTTGTAATCCTTGACTACCAACTAATCCTTGAACACCTTGAGAACCTTCATCACCAACTCGGCTGAATGAAAGCATCATTGCAGGGTCGGTCGCAATATCTAAGAATACATCCGCAGTGCTTGCGATATAATTAATATTTAATGTTAACCAACCAGCGTTGTCGGTTACGTTGACAATTTCAAAAGTAATGAACTGTTGAATGTCAGAAATTCTTGTAAGTTGGATATAACCTTTAATTGGGCCATTGACTGTATCTATGCTATTTAATAATGCTGATACATCTTTAGTGTTTTTCGCAAGATCATCAATAAACATTGCCGTAGCAAGTGAAGGATCACCGTTATTAATTGCGAACTTACCTGGAGTAGGATCTTGAGCAATTGTTGCTACGTCCCAATCAAACTCGAACGTTACACCACCATAAGTACCTGAATATCCTTGGAGTCCTTCATAACCTTGAACACCAATAAATCCTTGTGTACCTTGTACTCCTTGAAGACCCTGAATACCTTGGAAACCAATGTCACCTTGAATACCAGTAAAACCTTGCGTTCCTTGTGGTCCAATAGTACCTTGAGTTCCTTGGAAACCTAAATCACCCTGAACACCTTGATTACCCTGGATTCCCATTTCACCTTGGAAACCTCTATGTCCTCTTAATCCTTGAACACCGGTATTACCTGTATCACCTTGAGTACCTTGATTACCCTGAACACCTTGAGTACCTTGAACACCACGGAAACCACCAATGTTAATCCAATTAGTACCATCGTAAATCCATAGCTCTTCATCAGCGTCATCAATAACACCTTCACCAATATTAGGAGAAGTAAACGCTGCATTTAAAGTAGCTTGTGGATCGCCGCCTGCATCTACATCAGGAACTGACCCAATGATAGTAAAGCCAGGACCGTAGTCGCCTTGGACACCTTGATTACCTTGGAATCCTTGGGTACCCTGAAGACCTTGCGGTCCGGTTCCGGTGGGGATCCAATTCGTTCCATCGGAGTATCTTAACTCTCCGTTATCAGCATAAACCAACGCACCTTCAAAAGGAGCTGGGTCAAGCTGAATTGGAAAAGCCTGAGGTATACCCTGACCGAGTATCTGACTTTTTCCTGATAGTGTTCCGAACCTACTGGCCATTCTTACTCTCCGTTGCCTTTCATATTGTTTACCATTCTATTTATACTATACAACGTCATCTTCTTCAGCTTGGCCGAGAGTAAACGATAGCGTTGAGTGAATAGCAAAATCTACTGAACAATCAACTTCAAGTTTATCACCAGTACCTAAGAACTGACCGTTCAATGGAATTGGGATTGTATCTCCAGCAGGAACTGGGAAGTTCTTAAGAATGAAGTAATAAAGGCCAGCACCACCTGCATCAGCCCATCTGAATACACGTACGTTAACAGTGACAGTTGACGCCGTTACATTACATAATATTAGAGGCGAAATAATTTCACCAACACCTGGTTCAACCGTTGTGGATCCACCGAATACTAATTCAGGAACTCTATATTGTGGTACGTCAACAATTACAGCAGGCGTTGTTGTTAAAATTTTATTAACCGCAATGGGTTTTGCGTCTGGTGCCTGCGACGTTGTGACTAAAATTGGATCTGACATTTTTTATATTCCCTTTTAAATTTTTAAACTACCGCTCTACTGTTAGAAGCTCTTCTTGCGAGTTTTCTTACAGAGGAAGTAAATGGTCGGCCTTCAATACGACCTGTTCTACCGTTAATTCTTAGACCTCTTGCGAAGTACTGGTTATTCAATTCATCAGCACCTGACCATCGGATTCTACCACCATCTTCATTCAGTACCGAAGCGATTGCTGATATAGCTTGACCAAGGTTTCTAAAGTTAAGCGGTAATGCGTTTCTGTTAACACCAGCCGATGCACCGTTGAACTGGTGAGCAATGGATTCAACCAATGAACCAAATATCAATGTTTCAGGTCTTAAGATGTTATCTAATAGACAATCATCAAATAATCCTGTAACCATGTTCTCATGTTCGAGATCAGGTGATAAGTTTGTATTGATATAAGTTTTCATTCTTGTCCATGCACCAGCAAAGGCATCAAGTAAGTCAGTATTGTTTGTTCCTGCACCTACCCAAGCTGAACCATTCCAGTAATATATATCTCCTGCATAGAAGTTAGTTGCGTAATCAGTAGCAACAATATATGACCATTTTGGTTTCTGTCCTGTAATAGTACTTAAATCTGCGACACTGTTAACCGATCCTTTGTATTTCAATCCTAATGTTGAGTCAGAAGGATTAAATACTGGGAATACATGAGTTCCGTCATAGTTAAAGAACGAAGCAGTAAATGTTCTTACGGCGTTCTGTGAACCATTATCAGCATATGTTGGAGCAGCAACTCCAGGATTAAACTTATCATATGCAAAGTCATTATAGACGGCAGTTAATAGGTTCCTAGCATCTCTTCGAGTTAAGTTAACATCAATAAAGTTGTAAGCAGAGTTGACGTGTCTTACAGTATCTTTCTGCAATCCTTCTCTTCTTTGACCGATAATGTTTTGTGCATCTGTAAATGTAACACTGCTATAAGCATAATCAGGTTCAATTAATACAGGCAAGTACTTAGTATCATTATACAATTGAGTTTCGTAGAAGATATTTGCTAATCCTTCGACCTTCGTAGATTCAATAGATGTACCAACTTCTCCAAGTACTGATTGACCTGCGTATTCACCTAATACGATATCCTTACAAATTTTACCTAATTGACGATAAGATTTTGCAGTAGGATTTCTTTGATCTTCAGGCAATCTGTAAATTGAATTCCAGAAGTAGAAATCTGCGTTCCATCTTGAAGCAGTATTACCACCAAAGTTCAAGTCGAAGCTGAATGCATCGAGCAAGTACCCAGTATCTCTTCTACATTTTGCTTTACTGTAATCAAGTACCTTGAAGCTTGAGTTGATGAATTGTGTTACATCACTAGCAAGTTCTTCTGTATTATCAACAATCTTATTAGCGGCTGCTGTCAGTTCTGCATCAATCCAAGTTGCTGTTGATACAGGTCTTGCTAATTCGTCAGTATCATCTTTTCTAACAACATTTTCAATAAGACCAACTAAATCATGAACCGCAGTACCTTCAGTTGCCGTAGCAGCAGTACCTAATAGATTCTGTGGAGTTAATGTATATAGACTTGCGTTAGTAACTGCAATCTCTTGAACCACTTGTTCAACAACATCTCCTAGAAGACTCAATATATCAGCATATTGTACCTTAGTATCTACAGGAAGAACAGAAACTCCATTCTCAAAGTAAATGCCTGCTGATTGTAATGTAGCAAAGTTAGTATCATGTTGAATATCGTGTGATATAGAATCAATGATATAACCAATATCTCTTCTACATTTTGCATCAGGGAAACTGAGTGCATTCCAAGTATTAGACAAGTAAGTAATAATAGATTCTGCAAGTATATCAGATCTTCTTTCAACAGTTTCTTTAGAAGTTATGAATGAATCTGACATCCAAGTTTGTAATACATCAATTCTTTCAGGTATTGTGTTTCTTGTTTCAATATTATCATCAACCGCGTTAGCAACAATTTCTGTAAGCTTACGAGCAGCAATACAAGTATCAGGGTTTGCACCAACTGCAGACATATCCTGAGCAGTAGTTGTTTGATAAGAAGGAATACCATTCCAGTATTCGTATTTAGTTACAATATCACCTGTGTAATATTTTCCTGTTCTTGGGAACAATGTAGTTGTGATTGACTTACCACCTACAACATGTTCAACGATTTTGGCAAGGTGTAAGAATGCATCTCTTGTACCCATTCTTTGTTCAATTTGTAATCCAGTGTTTACAGCATTCTCAAAATACATTCCTGCAGTTTGAACTGTTGCCGCATTACCACCGTATTGAATATCGTGTGAAATTGCGTCGATGATAAAACCTGTATCTCTTCGACATTTTGTTTCACTGTAAGGTAATACCTGGAAGAACTCTGAAAGATAAGCAAGTAACCCAGTAGATATAGAACCTTTAACTGCTTCGATCTCAGCGAATGCTCTTTGATTTGCTGCGTCGAATGATTCAGGCGATGGGAATACTTGAGTAGGAGCCATTAACATTGTACCGCTAGTGATAGCAGTTGAAGTAATATCAAACAACTCTTCAGTTATTCCACCAACTTCAGCACCTGCATTGGCACCTAACACGTTTTGAGTTTCAGCATTACCTGATGATTTCAATCCAGCAATATCAATATCTTGTACGATTAACTTAGCACAATCACCAAGATGAGCAAAGGCAGCAGCGGATGGTTCAACCTGATCTGAAGGTAAACCAACGTTAACACCATTTTCAAAATATAGCTTGGTAAAGTTTAGAGT
>OCVQ010002899.1_pt1 | contig 10708 bp, 17 predicted proteins | sample 1539061 | NCBI WGS metagenome assembly OCVQ01 (sample SAMEA3355526, study PRJEB22509) | marine metagenome | biome: marine; feature: river plume; material: water | place: USA | collected 2010-08-08 | depth 0.5 m | reverse complement strand
GAACGCATGGAAGTGCTTCCACGAAGATGCAGTAGTGGAGATTAACTAAGATGAGTATGACAGCAATCATGTGCCTGACCGCAGCCATTTACTTCGAGACTAGGGGTGAAGACAATGTAACAGGACAGGTTGCTGTCGCTACGGTCATTATGAACAGGGTAGACAGCCCACGATGGCCTTCAACTGTATGTGGGGTCGTGAACCAAGACTACCAGTTCTCCTACACCCACGATGGAATTAGTGATAACCCCTACAAACACGCTGAAGAGCCAGACGACAAAGAGGCACTTCAACTCGCAGAGCTTATTGCAGAATTAGTGTTAAATGGGGAAAGACTAGACTTGACCAGCACTCACTACCACGCTACTTACGTCTCACCAGAGTGGGCAAACCATTACAACAGAGATGTAAAGTATGGTGAGCATATCTTTTACACAGCACCAAAAGGACTATGATACTATGGACTACGAACTTGAGAAGCACCTACGTGAGATGGGCATACTCCCACAGACGGAATTAGAGGCTCTTAGCGACACGTTTGATGTTAGGTGTACTCACCTAGCCAAAGGCTACTTTAACGATCCACGAGACCCAATCACAGGCGAGGTTCCATACTAATGATGACAGCTAGATTAATTGGATGGACGCAGGTATCCCCAGACGTTAATGAAGACTTAAACACTGTTCAAGATTTGGTCGCATACTGTGCGAAGGTCAGTAACCCTCAAGGTCAACAAAACATGGAGAGTAGTGAACGTCTACTGACTTACCTGATTAAACACAAGCACTGGTCACCATTCGAGATGGCCTCTGCTACTCTGGAGGTTCAAACGACACGGGATATTGCACGGCAGTTCTTGCGCCACCGTTCGTTTAGTTTTCAAGAGTTCTCACAAAGGTATGCTGACCCACGGGACATGGAAAATACGTTTGTCCTCCGTGATGCCAGACTACAGGACACAAATAACCGCCAGAATAGTGTAGAAGTTGATAATCCAGCGTTGTCTGGTGAATGGAATATGCGACAACAGGCAGTGATCGACGCAGCCAAGGAGCATTACAACTGGGCGATTGAGAATGGCATAGCTAAAGAACAGGCCCGTGTGGTTCTTCCAGAGGGCAACACAGTGTCTAGGTTGTATGCCAACGGTACAATCCGTTCTTGGATACACTACGTTGAGTTGCGGTCAGCTAACGGCACTCAGAGGGAACACATGGACCTCGCTGTGGAAATCGGCAAGGCTATATCTGAGATATTTCCTATGATGAAAGGAGAGACAGAATGACTTGGCACTATCAACTAATGAAGCACACAGAGCCTGACGGTGATGTCTGGTATGCGGTCCATGAGGTCTACGAAGGCAATGGCTACACTCTTGAACCTGTAAGGGTACAAGGCCAGAACAAAGGAGACGTCAAGTGGGTGTTAGAAACTATGTTGAAAGACCTTGAGAAGCATGGAGTGAAAGACTATGAGTGACTACAGAGTAGACGTAGCAACTAAAGAAGAGTGGGCTGAGAGGGCATTTGCAGCGGAGGGTAGGCTATCCCTGCTAGAAGGCGAACATAGGCTGATGTCGCTCATAAATGAGTGTCCTGACGTTACAGTGGAAGACGTGATGTGCTTGATCTTAGAGAGACAGGAATACTTAGGGCAGGAGCCAGACGATGCTGAATGATAAGCAAGTGATGAAGATGTGCGAGAAGTTAGCTTACAAATACAATAGCCAGACACACAGAGAGGACATGATGCAGGAGGGCATCTTGGTTTGCTATGAGATACTAGCGGGAGAGCCAGATGCCCACCCAGCGAAGCTCTACAGGGAGGCTAAGAGACGTATGCACGACTATCTTAACCTCGACACACAACCTGTCACTATCCCTGCCCACAGCCGATCACGTAGGCTTGCACGTAATATTGACGACAACAATGCAGGGGATATGTCAGAGCAAGGCTACGAGTGGCTGAAGCTGGTCCTACAGGCTGAAGACAGGCCATACGACGAAGACTTTAGTGTCTGCGACAAGGATCACGCATTGGCGTTTGAGAACAGGGAATACTATGCGCATGTCAAATCTGTCATATCAAAGACATTATCTGAGACTGAACTTTGTGTTATCAAGATGAGATATTACGCTGACATGACACAAGATGAGGTAAGTGGTGTGCTTGGGGTACACCAGAGTTGGGTGTCACGACATGAAAACACAGCTTTACGTAAGTTGGGTAGTGAGCTTATGTAACAATTCGTGATGCATAAGATTGGGAGAAATGTCCCTATAAGTAAGTGTAGGAGTTACGAAAGTTTGTAACTTAAGTATTGACTATAGTATTCACTACTAGTAGTTATACATAAGAGAAACATTAGTAGGAGATTATGATGGATGATGACGATGAAGATTGGTTGGGTCTTGACCTAAGTGGTAACCAACCTAAGTTTGCGACCAACACAGAAGGCTTGGGGCATAACTCTCTTGGGTCTGTTGCAGACAGGGCAAGGGCAGCACTAAGCCGTGTCTACGCTGGTGAAGAGATGTCTTGGGAGGCTTGGAGGGATTACGGTAAGGCTCTGAATGAGGGTCGTGAGGCTTTTCCAAGTAATGAAGAGTTTGGTAAATGGGTTGTGTCAGAAGGTTTGGATAAATTCGTTCAATCCAACTTGGATCGAACGAAGGTAGTTCATACTGAAGCACGTGTAGCAGCTATGTGGATTGCCTCTGAACCAGAGGAAGAACAGGAAGCACTGTCGTTATTCCCTAACATAAGCACACCACGTGGATTATACTCAAAGTGGAAAGCCCACCTAAAGAAGCTACTTTCCAACCCAAGAGGTAGTGGTTCTAACAACTCAGGTTTGAGGTCGCCTGATGAAAAAGAAAAGAAACGTATCAAGAACCTTAAGGATCGTGCGGCATCTACAACTTCTGAACCAGAGAGGGATGCGGTAAACAAAAAACTTGCAAAGATGAAGGAGGATGGTATAGATGTCGATATGGTCGAAGATCAAGAGGAGTATGACGAAAACAGAGACGAGTATTTCAAAGAAAAAGACCACCGAGAGGAAATTGCAGTCAGACTTGCAAAGCAATTCATCTCAGACAACAGAGTACGACTTGTGCGACACCTTATCCTCGTCGCATACCCAGAAACAGCAGAACTTGAGCAGTTCGAACTTGACAACCTTTAAGGAGAAAACAATGTCTAACAACACAGCACTTGTAACAATCGACACAATGCCATCAGCAGAGGCTCGTATGCTTCACATGGAAGTAAAAAACCGTGGTCGTGGTGCGGTTGGTAAGTTTATCAAGTATGAGACTGCACACACAAGCAATCAATATTACTACCGCCTTCGCAAAAAAGGTGTTATGCCAATCGCCCCCTCCCGTGGAAATAATGGGAGTGTTGTCGAATTTAAATCTTCCCGTGCGGTTAGCTCACAAGTCCGAGAGCTTGAGAGCAAGATCGTACAGCTTGAGATGGCCCTTCAAGTAGCCAGTATCACACCAGCCATGCGGGCTTTGGCAGTACTGAACTCTAATATGGACAGCATTGGTCACCGTTCACGTCTGTTCCTTGCCAGCCTAATTGGTAAAAATCTTGGTAAGTTGACAGAAAAGCAAGAGACTTGGCTGTCTGACCTTGAGCGCAAGTCAGTCTAATTGATTAGGAGAGCTACATGACCGAGACAGCACACCTTGAATGTCCTTATGTGTCGTGTGGCTCTTCCGATGCCTTCAGCTACAACAGCAACGGGTACGGGAGATGCCATGCATGTGAGAGAGGATACCCAAGCCCACAGAAGACATTTGATTGGGCAAAAGAGAGATACCCCACGAAAGGAGGTAACGACAATATGACATTTACACCAAAGGCTGTCGTATCATTTACACCAGAAGATAAGTCTGATGGTAGCTTTGTGAATATGCGTAGCATCAACAGCAAGACGATGGAGGACTACGGTGTACTGACCTTCCCTGACCGTCAGGAGTATGTGTACCCCAGCGGCGGAATTAAGGTCCGTAAGTTATCAGAGAAAGGTTTCTACGCCAAGAACAACTTCAAGGGCGATGAACTGTTCGGCATGAACTTGTTTACTGCTGGTAGCTCTAAGATGGTCACGATCACGGAAGGGGAATTAGACGCCCTCTCAGTGGCTCAAATCCTCAAGAGCGGCTACACCAACCCAGTAGTGTCTCTGCCCTCTGCTACACCCTCTAAGAAGCTCTGGGAGAACTGTGCGGACTGGCTTAATAGCTTCGAGAAGATTATCTTGTCAGTGGACAACGATGACGCAGGTAATGCTCTGGCTGATAAGGTATCCAAGCTGTTTCCTAACAAGGTCTACCGTGTTGACCACCGACCATTCAAAGATGCTAATGACTTCCTACAGGGTGGTAAGGCAGCAGAGTTCAAGAGTGCATGGTGGAACGCACGTAAGTACACACCTGAGAATGTTCTCAATAGTGCCGAGGACTTTCTGTCTCTCTATAATGACACACCTGAGCATCAATATGTTAAGACTGGTATTCAGGCTCTAGACGATAAAATCTTGGGGCTGATGCAAGGTCACTTCACGGTGATTAAGGCACCAACTGGTATCGGTAAGACTGAGATCATGCGTTACTTGGAATACAACATGATCCAGCAGGGTGTTCCCATCGCTGCATGGCACTTGGAAGAGACCAAGTTACGCTCTTTGTTAGGTCTGGTATCATACGAGTGTAATGACAACCTGACACGACGAGACTTGATCATAGAGAAAGATGCGAATGATCGTGTTATCGCTGCTATTAAATCTGTAACAGGTAAGGAACTGTTCTATCAATTCTTCCTTGGTGATGGTCAGGGTGCCGACGAATTGTGTGAACAGATTAGATACTTTGCTGTGGCATGTGGATGTAAGTTCGTGTTCTTTGAACCTATCCAAGATGTCGTTGTTGGGTCGTCAGAGGAAGGTAAAGAAACTATGCTTGCTGACCTATCTGTTCGACTATCTAAACTAGCAGCAGAGCTTAACGTAGGGATCGTGACCATCGCACACACTAACGAGAATGGTGATCCTAAATACTGTAAGATGATTGGACAACGTGCGTCTGTCATTATCGACCTGTCTCGTGACAAAGAGGCAGAGAGTTTAGAAGAACGAAACACAACGTATATACGTGTTGAGAAGAACCGACCATGCTCCGAAGAAGGTGCCGCTGGTATGATGAGGTTCAGCACAGATACATTCACACTACGAGAGGTAATGTAACTTATGACAACAGTATTTGACATTGAAACGGACGGTCTTTTAGATCAGATGACCAAGATTCATGTCTTGTCTTATTCGGATGACAACAAGACCGTTATCCACACACATGACTATGACGAGATGCGGGAGTTCTTCTTAACACGTAAAACCCTCGTAGGTCACAACATCGTAAGGTTCGACATCCCAGCGGTAGAAAAGCTACTTGGGATCAAAGTAGAGGCCCGTCTGATCGACACCTTGGCACTTAGCTGGTACATCCACCATGACCGCCTCAAGCATGGCCTAGAGGGTTACGGAGATGAGTATGGTGTACCAAAGCCTGTGATTAAGGATTGGAACACGCTAACACCAGAGGAGTATGCACACCGCTGCAATGAAGACGTGAAGATCAACAACCGTCTTTACTTGTTACTGAACATGAAGCTCAACAAGCTATACGACAACGAGAATCATAAGAACCGTCTGATTGACTACCTTACGTTCAAGTTAGACTGCGCTCGTGAGCAAGAGGAACTACAGTGGAAACTAGACGTTCCAAAGGCACAAGAAGCCTACGATGAAATCAGCCGTCTTAAAGAAGAGAAGGTAGAACAACTGGCAGAGGCTATGCCAAAACGTATGCTGACACGGATGGTAACACAACCAAAGGTCATGCATAAGAAAGACGGAGAGTTGTCCTCACATGGAGAGAAGTGGGTAGCACTATGCAAGGAGTATAAGCAGTCTATCACATCTATTGGTTTCAAGATCAACACAGGGGAAGAACGAGGCAACCCTAACTCTAACGATCAGGTCAAAGACTGGTTGTATAGTTTAGGTTGGAAGCCACGCACGTTCAAGTTTGTCCGTGATAAGAAGACTGGGGATGAGCGTCAGATTGAGCAGGTACGCAAAGGTAGTGAGCTATGCAGCAGCGTAGTTGACCTCGCCTCTGTAGACCCTGCTGTAGACCTTCTGGATGGCCTTACAGTGCTGACGCACAGGGCTGGTATCCTAAAGTCTTTCTTGGAGTGCCATAAAGATGGTTATCTACAGGCTGGTGTCGCTGGTCTTACTAATACGTTCCGCTTTAAGCACTTCAAGCCACTGGTCAATCTACCATCAGTAGATAAGCCATACGGTGATGTGATCCGAGGGTGTCTTACTTGTCCTGATGGTTACGTTCTAGCGGGTGCTGACATGACATCTTTGGAAGATACGACTAAACGACACTACATGAAACCATTGGACCCTGACTATGTGGAGGAGATGAGCAGGGAGGGTTTTGACCCACACTTGGACTTGGCATTACATGCTGGTGTTATCAATCAAGATGACATCGACAAGCACAATTCTGGTGAACGGTCACTCAAGGCTCTGCGTAAGAACTACAAGGTGGTTAACTACAGTGCCACGTATGGCGTAGGAGCGCCTAAGCTGGCCCGTGAGACGGGTATGAGCAAGGGTGAGGCTAAGACCCTACTGGATGCCTTCTGGTCACGTAACTGGGCCATTGAGAAAGTAGCAAGCACCGTGCGTGTCCGAGAGGTTATGGATGGCATGTGGCTACTAAACCCTGTGTCAGGCTTCTGGCATAGTCTACGCAGTGACAAGGATCGTTTCAGTACGCTTAACCAAAGCACTGGGGTGTTCTGTTTTGATACGTGGGTAGCAATCTGTCGCAAGAATGGCATTAAAGCTGTCGGACAGTTTCACGATGAGATTATCGCTTTGGTGAAGAAAGGAGACGAGGGAAAGGTAGAGAACCTGATGCATGAAGCTGCAATCATGCTGAACGATAAGGTTAAACTAAACGTCCCGCTTGGGACTGATGTGCAATTCGGCAACACGTATGCTGATATTCACTAAAACGTAAAATAAATCTTGGGAACCCTGCATAAGATTCGAATTTATGTCCCTATAGTATAATACCACCACAGTGCTGCACAGCAGCTTAAACAAAAAGGAAGACCCGACGATGGCTAAATTCACAATGGATATGGTTCTGGAATACGCTAAAGTATTTGAAGAGAACCGAGATATGGGCAGTGATCTAAACAACGCTGCTAAAAAGGCAATGAAGCACAACGGTCAGTATGTAGTTAACGCATATCTTACCGACCCTGCACAGGAACAAGAGCTTTTGGATGGGGGACTAGACCCTAAGCCTATGGGTAATGAACGGATTAAGCAAGGTAACGACTTCGGTATTGGTCGGTATCTCAAACTAACCCGTATGCACGACCATGTTATGACCTTCTCCGACAAGAACGGGAAGCAAACCGAGGTTGACTTCGGAGGTAAGCCAGCGGTAGTTAATCTTACCAATGGTGTCGAGAACAAGGCATGGTGGTCATTTGAGGGTGATGGCACACTTGGCAATGGCACTAAAGCTAAGGTTCAGTTCGAGACATACGCTAATGGTGCTGGTGTTCGATTGATTGCGATTGGTGTAACAGATCACGTTGCTTGGGAAGATAATTCAATTCCAAGTGAAGACGATCAACTGTTTATGGTAGGATAAAGTAGTGCGAGTAAGTATTGATTTCCATTTCGACAAAGAAGACGATGGCTATGATGGTAGCTCAAGCGCAAGTCGTGATGGAGTATATGACCTACACACTATGGCACAGTTCTTCACCGATGCCATGAAGGGCGCAGGTTTCAGCTACGTTGTTGATGTAGGTTTTGAAAAGGATGATGGTAATATCGTCTTTGGGGAGTTCTAAATGAGTAAGGGCAAAGTGCTAATCGACGGGGACATAATTGCCTATCGTGCAGCCTTTGCCACTCAGGACTTAACTAAGAAGGATGCTACAGCGAAAGTTGACGAGCTTATGGATTTTATTATCGGTGAGACCGTTGACTTTCCCTTCCCGTCTGAGAGTGACTACCAAACATACATAACTGGATCGACAAACTTTCGCTTTGACATTGCTAAGTCAGCCCCATATAAGGGGAACAGGGCAGCAACTGAGAAGCCTAAGCATCTGGGATTAACTAGAAGTCACTTGCTAGATAAGTATTCTGCCATTATTAGTGTCGATGAGGAAGCTGATGATCTAATCTCTAAGGCTGCTGCTGCACTTGATTATAAGTGTGTCGTAGCCTCCATTGATAAGGATATGTTACAGTTACCTTGTTGGCACTATAATTTTGGTAGGAAAGAGTGGACTAAGGTTACACCAACAGAAGGAACATTATTCTTTTACACACAAATCTTAACTGGAGATAATGCAGACAACATCAAGGGTCTTTACGGTATTGGACCTAAGAAAGCAGATAAACTGTTAGATGGGTGCGACACAGAAGAGAGTATGTGGGATGTCGTATTCAAAGCCTATGATGGAGACGTTGATAGGATTATTGAGAATGCGAGGTTACTATGGCTAAGACGGTACGACAACGAAATGTGGGAGCCGCCTCAAGTGGTCTAAAGCATGGGTATAGGTCAGGTCTAGAGGATCGTATCTCTGACCAACTTAAAAGTCTATCCGTTCCGTTCAAGTATGAGAAGTTCAAAATCAAGTATGAGGTTCACGAGACTAGAACTTACACACCTGACTTTGAGCTTCCCAACGGTATTATTGTAGAATCAAAAGGGCGGTTTGTTCCTGACGATAGAAAGAAGCATTTACTTGTAAAGAAACAGCATCCAGAGCTTGACATACGGTTTGTGTTCAGCAATAGTAAGGCTAAGATCAGAAAAGGGTCTAAGACAAGCTACGGCGACTGGTGTGACAAGAATAATTACATCTACGCAGATAAGCTGATACCAGAGGAATGGATAAGAGAAGATGGGAAAAAGAAGTGACTATGTTAGGGTTGAACGTGACTTCTATCCTACACCAATAGCCGCTGTTGAGCCATTGATCCCGCACTTGCCTTACGCATTTGATTATGTAGAGCCATGTGCGGGAGATGGGCGACTGGTACAACACATAACTGAGCTAACAGAGGGTCATGGTGAGTGCCTATTTCAGTCTGACATTGAACCTAGAGCTAACCATATTAAGCAAGCTGATGCATTAGAGCTTGACTTTGGTTCTTATGGTGTTATGGATTACTGCATTACTAACCCACCGTGGGACAGGAAGATACTGCATCCGTTCATTGAGCGTTGGTTGGACATATGCCCTACTTGGTTGTTGTTTGATGCTGATTGGATGCACACTAAGCAGTCGGCCATGTATATGACTTACTGTACAAAGGTTGTAAGTGTTGGCAGAGTTAAATGGATTGAGGGAAGTAAGAGCGTTGGTAAAGACAACTGCGCTTGGTATCTCTTTGATGGAATGGCAGAGGCTAAAACAGAATTTTATGGGAGAGTGTTATGATTAGTCAAGACGATATAGACGCAATGACACCTACTGAGATGGTAGATGAGTTTGCTACTACAGCTAAACAACCTGCAAACAAGGAGATGTCTATTGACTTGATATGGGAAGAGGCTTGTGAGTGGTATGACGAGGTAACTGACCCTGAAGGTTATCACAACCCTGTAGCGGAATTAAAAGAGTTGGCCGACTTAGTTTACGTGGCTTATGGTCGTGCAAGGACTATGGGTTATAATCTAGAAGAAGCTGTTGCTCGTGTTCACAAGAACAACATGGGTCGAATGAAACAACCAGATGGGACTATTCAGTTTCGAGAGGATGGGAAAGTGATGAAGAATAAAGATTACCCCAAAGTAGACCTGAGTGATCTGGTATGAACTATTTATGGCGACTATTTAACTACCTGACCACACGATCAGAACACCGACGTGTGATTAAAGAGCTTAACCGTCTTACAGACGCAGAGCTAAAAGACATTGGTATTTTCCGATGTGACATTGACCGATTGGTCTGGCTTGAAGCGGATAAAAAACAACGAGGAAACAAAAATAATGATTAGTAACCACCTCCCCACAGACTACCAAGCCTTTATCCACAAGTCACGTTACGCACGATGGCTTGATAAGGAAGGCCGACGAGAAAGCTGGGGTGAGACAGTATCCCGTTATATGGATAACTTGGTAAAGCCTCTCGCTGGTGATGACAGCTACATCAAGGACATTGAGGACGCTATCCTTAACCTTGAGGTAATGCCCTCTATGCGGGCCTTGATGACAGCTGGCCCTGCCTTCAACCGTGATAACACAGCAGGTTACAACTGTAGTTACATGCCAGTAGATGACCCTAAGTCATTTGATGAGGCTATGTTTATCTTGTTGTGTGGCACTGGTGTAGGCTTCTCTGTTGAGCGACAGTTCATCAGCAAGTTGCCAGAGGTTCCTGAGACGATCTTTAAGAGTGATACGACAATCATTGTTAAGGATAGCAAGGAGGGTTGGGCTAAGGCACTACGACAGGTCATTGCATTACTCTATAGTGGTGAAGTGCCTAAGTGGGATGTGTCTCAGGTTCGTCCAGCAGGGGCCAAGCTAAAGACCTTTGGTGGTCGTGCGTCAGGTCCAGCACCTTTGATTG
>OCVQ010002895.1_pt1 | contig 10714 bp, 6 predicted proteins | sample 1539061 | NCBI WGS metagenome assembly OCVQ01 (sample SAMEA3355526, study PRJEB22509) | marine metagenome | biome: marine; feature: river plume; material: water | place: USA | collected 2010-08-08 | depth 0.5 m | reverse complement strand
TGAGTGAATTTAAAATCCCTACAGAAACAATCGAATTACCCTCAAAAGGTCTACTCTACCCACCAGATTCTGAATTATCAAAAGGAACAGTTGAAATGAAATACATGACTGCTCGTGAAGAAGACATTCTTACAAACCAGTCTTATATTCAAAATGGAACAGTTATTGATAAATTATTAAAATCTCTAGTTGTATCCAAAATCAATTTTGATGATCTTTTGATTGGAGATAAAAATGCACTTATGGTTGCTGCTCGTGTTTTGGGATATGGAAAAGATTATACCTTTAATTATTTAGGAGAAGAATACACAGTTGATTTAACTACAATTGAAAGTCTCCCACTCCACCCAGAAGTAGAATCACGTAAAGTAAACACATTTGAATATACATTACCCCATTCCGGTAATCATATAACATTCCGTTTGTTAACGCATAAAGATGAGCAGGATATTAACAGGGAATTAGATGGTTTTAAAAAGATTAGTAAGGATTCTTCACCCGAATTGACAACAAGATTAAAGTATGTTATTACCTCCGTAGAAGGAAAAACAGAAAAAAAAGATATTAGAGAATTCGTTGATAATTATCTTTTAGCTAAAGATTCTCGTGCTTTGAGAGAATATATTAAAGAAGTACAACCCGATGTAGACTTAACCTTCTTTCCCAGTGAAGGGGGAGATAGAGTCAGTGTCCCAATTGGGATTAACTTTTTTTGGCCTGACTTCTGATATAGCCCCCCAAGCTAGAGCTGCAGTATTCAAGCAAATTCATGAAATAGTTTTCCATGGGAAAGGTGGATACGATTGGAATACAATATATGACATGCCCATTTGGCTTAGACGATTTACTTTTAATGAAATCCAAAATTTCTACAAGGAAGAATCAGATCAATTACAAAATGCTCAAAATGGAGGTGGTAACAAGAAAACAATGGTTGACCCAACAGGCAAAGTTAATACTCCCGATTTCTTAAAAGCATCCCAAGAACATAAAAGGCCCGCGAAATTTAAATAAAAACGCGGGCTTTTCATATTTATAATAAAATATCTACTCATGAGTCTTGGTAAAGAAATAGATGATATAAATAAACAGATAAAGCAGTTGTGGGGTAGCCTTAACAAAGTAGGCAAAGCTAAAATATTTGATGAAAAGGATATTGAAGCCGCCAAAACATTTGTTAATGGATTAAATGCAGAATTTAGAGAAATGCATGGGAATCTAGACTATGTGCTTCAATCCTTTACTGATAGTGTAAATGAACTTTCTAAACAAAATGCCTATTTAAATTCAGCCAAAAAATCCTTATCATCTATTTCAGATATTTCCCGTAAGGTATTAGAATATAGAAAAGGGGATTCCCAATTATCTGAAAAACAATTAAAAAATTTACAAAAACAAGCCAAAGCTAGGTTTGATGAATTGCAGTTATTAGCACGAAAAGGTAATTTAACAAAAGAAAACAGAGAAGAATTAATAGCAGCTTTACAAGAACAAGAAAAATTTGAAGCTTCCATCCAACAAACTATTGATGCCCAAAAACAAGTTAATAAACAAATGGGCCTTTTTGGGGGATTAATAGGTGGAGCTGGGAAGGCTTTAGAAAAAATGGGCTTTACCAATATTTCAAAATCTATTTCTGATGGGATTGAAAAAACTAAACAAGCCCGCCTTCAAACTGAATTGAATAATAAGGCTTTAGAGGAAACTCAAAGTGAAATAGATGCAATTAAGAAAAAGAATGGTTATATCCTAAGTGACGCCCAATTAAGGGCAGGGTTTGGAGGTAAAGAACTAAAAGATTTAGTAGCTAAAAAAGATTTAATAGATCAACAAAATAAAAATTTATCATCCCAAACCAATAAATATAAAAATATTGTTGGTTCCTTAAAAGAACAGTTTTCCCTTGTCAACTTAATAGATATTGGTTTAGTCCAATTAATAGCAGCCCTAAAATCCATAGACTCAGGAGCAGGGGATATGGCTAAATCTATGAATATTACATATTCTGAAGCCCTTAAAGTAAGAGAAGGACTTACTGGTATAGCTAATTCTTCTCACGATTCTGCAGTAAATACTAAGGGTCTTCAAGAAACCCTAATGCATATAAATAAAACTATAGGGGCTAGAGTTTCTTTGAATGATAAAGATTTAGTTACATTTACCAAAATGCGAGAGCAGGCTGGGTTAACTAATGAAGAAATATATGGTATTCAGCAGTTATCTACACTAAACAATAAAACCCTAGAACAAACTAATAATGAGATTTTAGGGGCTGCAAGAGCATATGCTGGTAAAAATAAGCTAGCCATTAATGAAAAAGAAATATTAAAAGATGTTTCTAAAGCATCAATGGCTTTAAAATTATCATTAGGTGGAAGTGTTGAAAAATTAGCGGAAGCAGCAATAAAAACAAGACAGTTTGGTCTTAACTTAGAACAAGCCGAAAAAATGGCTGGTAGTTTACTTCAATTTGAATCATCTATTGAAAGTGAATTAAGTGCTGAATTGTTAACTGGTAGAGATCTTAACCTAGAAAAAGCTAGATCATTAGCTTTAAGTGGAGACTCAGCAGGTGCTGCCGCAGAAATAGCTAAACAAATGGGCTCAGCCGCTGAATTCGGAAAAATGAACGTTATCCAGCAGGAAGCATTAGCCAAAGCAGCCGGCATGAGCCGTGAAGAATTAGCTAAATCATTAGCTGATAAAGAAGCCCTAAATAAACTTGGAGTAAAAGGAGCTAAAGATGCTCAAGATGCTTATAATAAACTCAAAGCCCAAGGACTCTCAGAATCCCAAATAGCAGCTAAACTAGGCTCAGAAGATCAGGCTCGAATGTATGAACAACAGAGCATGCAAGAAAGGTTTAATCAAGCATTAGAAAAAGTAAAAGAAATCTTCATAAATATAGGAAATGTTTTAATGCCTATATTTGAGATATTTACTGGTATATTTGATATTATCGGTCCTATAGTAGGATACTTAGGACAAGCAATAAGTTTTTTAGCTCCCTTTTTAAAATTTACCTTAGGTATTTGGGCGGGATGGAAAGGAATTCAATTAGCCCAACAAGGGTTTATTGCTTCTAAACGGTTACTTTTAACACTTGAAACTGCTATAGGTACAAAACTTGAAGAACAACGAGCTTTAAACCTCCAATCAGCTGCTGTTCAAACTGAAAAAAATGTAGCAAAAGAAACAGAAGTAGTCTTAGAAAATGAATCTTTCCTAGTTAGAACTAGAAATTTCCTACTTAACTTAAAAGATTTAGCGATTGAAAAAGGAAAATCCCTTTTAAGTAAATTACAACTAGGGATAGAAACCGCTACAAATGCTCTGAAAAAGAAAGGATTAATGTTAACTATAAAGGATGCCTGGAAGAGTATAGCCGGAGCCGCAATGTCAGCTTATGAATCAGCAGCTAAAATCCCAGGTATAGGGTGGATTTTAGGAGGAATAGCAGCCGGTGCCGTAGTAGGTTTAGGAGCATCCCTTATGTCAAAAGGAGATGACGTTTTATCTCCTGGAGGTAGTGGTGGAGGATACGGTAAACGTGTTTTATTTGGGCCTGAAGGTGCCATATCATTGAATGATAAAGACACAGTAATAGCAGGAACAAATTTATTCCCTAAAGGAGATGATGTCATGTCAGCTCCTAAAAATACATTTTCAGTATCAAATAGTACAGCACCTAAAAAAGATTCTTCACCTGCTCCAAACAATAATGATAATATTATTGAAAAAATGGCTAATTCATTAGGTAAACAAACTCTTGTAAAGGTTCAATAATATTTAATATTTATAATAAAATAAACCATGGGACTATTAGACAAACTAACACAAGACGGATCAAATTATAGCCAATTTGATGGCCAAACACCCCCACCATTAAATATTGATGTGCAAGGTTCAACTCTTCATAATCAATATTCAATCAATGGTACTCCAAATATGACAGGATTTCCAACACCATCATTGCTTGATTTGAACGGAGAAACACCTCCAAGATACTTAGACAACCCACCACAGTAAAACTAACATATGGGTCTTTTAATCAAATTACAAAACGGTGATACCGCACTGAAATCACTCAAATTTGGACAAGATAGACCAGGTGGAGGAAATAGTGGACAACCTTATATTCAAAATCCAATTATCGACGAACCTGGAAAACTTGCCATAGGTGATGATGATTTTCTATTGCGTGGTGGATTAAAAGCACCTGTAAATGCTGCTGAAGATGTTGCTAGATTAACTAAATATATGTTTGACTTTAGAAACCCAAAAGGTCTTCTTTTTATAGCCAAACAAAACATTTTATCTAGAACATCAGTAGCAACTGAAGCTAGTATAAGTCCTGGGTATGGTAACTCACCAAAAGATTCATTATCTTGGACTAATGCTCCTTTAAATCAAGGGATTTACACTCCCGTATCTACTTTACTTCAAGCAGGGGTAGGATTTACTGGTACCCACCTTAATACTTTTGGAATTAATCCATTTACTCCAATGTCTGGAGTCATTAATGGAGGTTTTCTTCCTGGTTTAAGTATTGTAAGATATGAGGATGTAGTTAGAGGTGAAACTAGATTAACCAAAAAAGTAGATGTTGAAAAATGGGTACCTGACCCATCAAAACCACCATCAGTCCCTAAATTTGCTGGGAATGATGTTTTTCCTGGGGCTTCTAGAAATATAAAAGTTATTGAATCCCAAAGAATTCCAATTGGTCAATATGAAAACCGTTTAATATACCTTTGGGAAAAAGATATGATTACTACTGAGAATGCAGGAGGTAATCTTTTAGAATATTCTGGTGGTCCTGGTTCTATTTTAGGAGTAGGAACAACTAAAATCCAATTTGGTGATAGGCAAAGAACAGGGATAAACAACCCATTATCAGATACTGACAACCAATATTTTTATAAAGGAGGAATCAAATTACATGAAGATGATTTTACTCCAAATTATACATTATTATTCCAAGCTAGTATAGCCGCTGGTTTAGATGATTCTATAATAGGGATAGATGAAAATGGTAAACTAGATTCATTTAGAAAAACAGGCCCTCATACACCAAACTTTGTTCTACGCCCAGGATCAAATTATATAGGGCTAAATTTAACAGGGTCTGGTGGGTACCAAGTTGGGTTAAAGAAACCATTAGAAATTGACCTTAAATCAACATTGGGGGCTAGTGAAGCCGAAAATATACCTGATGAAAAATTATTTCCTCCATATGTTAGTTATGGAAATAATTCTAACACTACATTAAGTAAAGATTCAAAAGGATTAATTCTAAGTGGCTCAAATAGCTATCAAGCTAATAGAGCAGATTCACTTTTAAGAAACACAAATGAATCATTATCCTATACCTCTCCTATTAATAAAATTCTAAACGAATCGGGAGAAGGAACCACCCCAGGATCAGGCACTAGTGGAAGACATTTATTAGCTGATCCCAAGTTTGACCCAGAAACTGGTACTTTTGAACCACAAAGTCAAGAAAATGGCACATTAGGTAAATATTCCTCTGAAAATACTTTATGGAATGATAATTTAAATGAACCATTTACAACATCACCTAAAAATCATAAAAAGGGATACCTAGCTAATCTAGATAAAAACGCAGGGCATTATATTGATAAGAAAGGAAACATTGTATTTGCTTTAGCTCAATATCCTAGAAGTATAGCCCCTGACTTTAGGAAAACATCTAGAGAAATTAGAGGCTTCTCAGATGCCCCTGAAAATACATCGTACGATTATAGAGGAGGCTCATCTGATTACCTTCAGGGTAAAATAATGGATAAAATCTATTATAGCTCAGCTGATAAAAGGATTTCTCAACCATTAAATGTAGATAATGACATAATACCATTTAGAATATCTATTGTAAACCCTAAATTCCCATCAGATCCAGCACAAACTAAAACATTATATTTTAGAGCATACCTAGAAGGACTTTCAGATACTTATTCAGCCGAATGGAACGATGTTTCTTATATAGGACGTGCTGAAAAGCAACATAGATATAATAGTTTTGGAAGAGATATGTCTTTTAGTTTTACTGTAGTAGCAGACAATAGGGAAAATTTAAAGATCATGTATGATCAACTAAATTTACTTGCTTCTTCACTAGCCCCTACGTATACTTCCCAAGGCTATATGGCAGGAAATTTACATAGATTAACAATAGGGAATTATGTTTATAACCAATGGGGAATCCTTAAAGGGTTCACTTATGACATATCAGATGATACCCCATATGAAATTTCTCCTGGGGTGCAGCTTCCATTATATATTAAAGTAAATAGTGTTAAATTTACTCCAATCCATAACTTTAGACCAGAATATAACTTAACTAATCCAAACCAATTTATCAATCAAAATGAATCGGTAAATGGTGAACCTATAATAGAATAACATTATGCCTAGATATTCTAATACAAATATCATAAGACTTACCCCTCCCAGGTATCTCACGGTTAAATACCCAGAGATCCTTCCAGAGTCTTCAGACATGTATGTGTATACTACTAGAGGGGATAGATATGACATTTTAGCCCTAAAATACTACCAGGATTCTTCATTATGGTGGGTGATATCTAGAGCTAACTCTACCTCATTAAATTTTGATTCTATCATCCCAAACATAGGAGAACAAATTAGAATCCCAGGCCCTTCTAGGATTTCAACAATATTAGATGCTTATTATTCTTTAAATTTAAATATTTAAAAAAGTTATAAAATATGTCAAAAACAGTCGGTGATATAATTAACCCCATTATACAAAAACAAATCCAAATCCGCCAAAAAGCCCATGGTTTAGGTTCATCCCCATTAGACCCAAGATCACCAGAATCCCACTCTTATTTAAACTCTAAAACATCATGGGTTAAAATGGCCTCGGGAGTAAATATAACAGCGGAACGGTTAAAAAAAGAGGGATTAAAAGAAGGATTTTCATGGGAAGGATTAGCAAAGTATGCTGTTTTATTTGGTGGGTTATCCCGTTTAGAGGATACAACTCTTATACATAGGGGAGATACTGATGGAAAAAATAATATTTGGGATTATTATGACGGTTCATATAATGTAAATGCTTCATTCACCACACAAGAAACCTCAGAATTTGGTTTAGTTCCAATGCCTGGGATAGAGAGTGTTGATGTGAAATGTTTAAATAGAGGATCAATTAAAGAAGCCAATGTTAAAATTAAATGTTATAGCCCTGAGCAATTTCAAATAATAGATTTACTTTATTTAAGAATAGGTTACACAATGTTTATTGAATGGGGGTGGAGCCCATACCTAAACAATGATAATGAACTTATTGCAGACTACCATACTTTAATAGAACAAAAAGAATGGGGATTTTTTGATAAAAAATGGCAGGATAAATCTCATAGAGGGTTTCTTAGAGCTCTTGAAAAATATAGAAATACCCGTCATGGAAATTATGATGGTCTACTTTGTAAAGTAACTAACTTTAGTTGGGATTTTAATGCAAACGGTTCATATGATATAACTATAAGACTTATTAGTTTAGGTGATGTTATAGAATCTCTTAAAACAAATGTAATACCTAATAATGGTTTATATAAAATTATCAATGAAAAATATAAATTATTTGCTGGGGAAGAAGTAGATCTTGATGATGAACCCGAAAATGATCGCCCCCCAGGACCAATAGATAATTACATTTCAGCTTACTTTTTTATCAATAAGCTTCTTTTATATGAAAACCGTGAACAAAGTGGAAAAGAGTATTGGAAAAGAAGAGACATCACGTGTAAAGCTGGAGGAAGTGATTTAGATATCTTTGGGGTTTTTATAGATGCCAATAATCTTGAAGATAAAATTATAGAAACAGAACCTAACGAACAAAGCGTATGGTTATGGGACTTAAAAGATAAAATAGAAGAATTAGAAAAAAATGGTTATAAACCAACTACGGCAAATGAAATTCAGAAGGAAAATGCTCTTTCAAAAGGGAATTGGTACGCTGTAGAACCTGATGGTTGGGACCTACTTTTAAAAAACCCGATAGATAACCTCCAGGATATTGGTCTTAGCTTAGCTTCTGGGGTGGTGGGAATTGATACCGAATCAGCTGTTAAACCAACACTTTATACAAAAATAGTACTTGATTCTACAAGTGAAATTGAAGGCCAAGGAAAAAAAGATATGGTTTATCTCCATTGGAATTCAGGAGAAGATGATGAGGATAAAATAAATGATGCTGGTTTTTATGTAAGATTTGGTCATCTATTAGATTTGATTAATAAAAAAATAATCCCAAAAGATTCAAAATCAAAATCATCAATAATTAAAATTAATGCTGACCAATGGGGTAACAGAATGTATTTATTTCCTTATCAAGCTGCAATGGAACCTAGGGTTTGTATCTTTAATTCTGGAAAGGATGAACCTGTAAATTCTAAAATCTATTATCAAACCCTCCCTGCATTTAAAAACCTTGATAAAGGATATGCATGGACAATGAATCTTTATCTTAGTTGTCAAAAAGTAAATGATTTGATTTCAAATAACATGGATGAAAAGGGAAGATTAGATCTTTATTCCTTTTTAGAAAACGCATGTACTGAATTAAATGCCGCTCTTGGTGGAGTAAATAATTTAGAACCATTTGTTGATGAAACTACAAATACCATTAATATAATAGATGGAAGTTATTCTGTACCACAAAAAACAGAATATTCTCTAGAATTATTTGGATATAATTCAAATAACCCCTACCAACAAGGAGATGTAGTATCTAATTTTGTTAAAGAATTTTCCATTAAAACAGAATTAACAAATGATTTTGCTACTATGGCTACTGTAGGGGCTACTGCTGGGGGGTATACTAAAGGAACAGAAAATACTATGTTCTCTAAATGGAATAAAGGATTAATAGATATGTTCAAAGAAAAATTAATCCCACCAGACAAAAAGGACCAAGAAGAAACCCCTGCTGAAACGTATTATGACCAATTCTGGATGCAGCGTTACCCATCATTTGGTTTAACTGCTCCTTTGGATGTTGAAAATGATGTATACACAGGAGATATTCCAAATATACTAAGTGATGCATGTGATAAAAATGTAGCCTTAGTTTCAGAATTTTATAGATATTGCCAATCTAAAATCCAAGAAAAAAGAGATAAAGAAATAGAAAATACTAATAAACCAGGATATGGCTCCCCATCAAATGGATTTATTCCTATTAGCTTATCCTTCACAATGGATGGAATCTCAGGAATAAAAATATATAATGAAATAAAAGTTAATACTAGATTTCTCCCAAAAAACTACCCAGAAAACCTTCGTTTTATAATTAAAGGTGTTGACCATAGTATATCTAAAAATGATTGGACTACTAAAATTGAAACAGTTGTCATTACGAACAACACAGATGAAAATGGTAAACCCATATTTACATATCAAGAACTTAAAGATATAGTTTATAATGCTATTGTTGAAGGTAAAGAAACCAACGGAGGGACATCAACCACAACAGGTGTTGCTGGAGCAGTAGCTAATGCTATAGCTAATGCACCTTCCACAAAACAAACAGGTGCAAAAGCTGAAAAAGCTGCTGGAAAAGGATATAAAACGTATGGTACTTTAGGAGAAAATGGAAACAAAAAAGAACTTAGTGCTGACGCTCTTACTTTAGATGCTATAAATAATTTAGTTAATACTTCCGGAGCCCAAAATGGAGGAAAATATGCTAGTACTATAAGACAAAGAATTGTAAAAGTAGCCGCATCATACGTAGGAAACCAAGAAGCTCTACCTCCGCAAAACCCTGGATGGTGGGATGAAGATTATGAAGCTAAATTTAAACAATTAAAATCATCCCCATGGACTAAAACTCAACCATGGTGTGCTTGGTTCTGTCAATTAGTATGGAAAGAAGCATATACTGTAGGAAATAAACTAGTTCCTAGTATAGATACTCTTGAGTATGCTAAATTTTATAAAGATACCTGGAAAAATAGACTACAAAATGGTGCCACAATTGGAGCTGGTGCTTGGACTTGTGGGAATAACTTTAAAGCATTTGGAAAATTCATTACCCTCGACCAAGCCATCTCAGGAAAATACATCCCTGAACCAGGAGATATAGCAGTTTATGAATATGGGCATGTTGATTTAGTAATTAAACCATTCATTGAAGGTGGAAAATTAGCAGGCTTTTCAGCTATAGGTGGAAACACAGGTAATGCTGATGCCAGAAATGGAGGGGAAACTAAATATTATGCTAAAAAACGTATTCAAAGTGCTGATGTAAGAGGATTTTGTAAAGTTATCACACCGTTTAATAAGGATAAAAAATATGTATAACCATGCCGTATTATCCTAAATCCCAAATAATTCAAAACTTGTATACCACTGGTGGGGAATATATCCTTTCTACCACTAAAGAGAATTACATTGGATATTACTATAAAACATTTCTAGGCCAAAAATACACAGGCAAAAACCCCCAAGATGGAGCTAACATAAAACTTACCCAAGCTAAAACCCTGAATGATGCCCCAAATTACACCCCAAACCCCTCAGAAAATAATATCTATTTAAATACCTCAGGATACTCAAATTATACATTTATTGATTCATCAACATATCCTAAATACCCAGATTTCAAATCAAGAACACTCCCTACATTTAATCCAACTACCCCAACTGATAAAGATAAATCTTT
>OCVQ010002891.1_pt1 | contig 10719 bp, 8 predicted proteins | sample 1539061 | NCBI WGS metagenome assembly OCVQ01 (sample SAMEA3355526, study PRJEB22509) | marine metagenome | biome: marine; feature: river plume; material: water | place: USA | collected 2010-08-08 | depth 0.5 m | reverse complement strand
GCGCGCAAGGCCAATATCATTGCCGCAGGCAGTGAAGAGGAGAAATTGGCGTTAAGGATTAATTACGGCCGCGCTTGGGTGCAAGTTCGACAGGCGATTGAACGTGCTGAAATCGAGATCGTCGATGCCAACCGCGATCAGTCCGTGATCAGCGTTAAATTTGCAGGTATCCAAGCGGACAAAGATAAGCCTGGCTTCGTCGGGAGGCTGTTAGGTCGAGGCCGAGGTGGGAACGACGCCGTGCTTCAAGACTTTGCTGTTAGGCTGCTCGATACCGGAGACACGATCGATGTGGTTATTGAAGCCCTGACCGACGGTCAGAGCGGGCATAGCCGCCTTACAATCGAGCTACTGCAAGAGATCAACGAAAACTTAACCTAGACCAGGCCTGCGCTGATGGAAACACTTTTTTTGCTCCTCCCGCTGGGCGCCGCAGTCTGCCTCGGCGTGGTCGCAGTGTTGCTGGTGATTAAGTTACAGAACGCTCGCTTAACCGAGTCGAGTCTCAAGGCCAGTTTAGAGGCCATTCAGGCAACGCTTCGCACGGCAATCGAAAAAGGCGACTTAGCGAGTAGCGAGGCGATCGCGAGTCGCAACGAGCTCCAAGGCCAACGCGAAATCAATCTGGTGTTAGAGAAGACGCTAGAGCTCGAAAAGGCGCAGTTTGAGGACAAGCTCACGCTCCTTAAAGAGTCGAAAGAAGAGCTAAGCCTGCAGTTTAAAAACCTTGCCAACGAAATATTCGATGAAAAGAGCAAACGGTTCGAAGAGAAAAACCAGCAAAGTCTGTCAGCGCTATTAAATCCCCTCCAAGATAAAATCAAAACCTTCGAGAAGCGTGTCGAAGAGACTTACAGCAACGAGTCTCGAGAGCGGCATACGTTAGGCGCTGAGATTCGAAAGCTACATGAGCTTAATGACAAACTCGGTATCGAGGCGGCGAATCTGGTTCAGGCGCTTAAGGGCGACAACAAGTCGCAGGGCAATTGGGGCGAGGTAATTCTCACGAGCATTCTCGAGCGCTCTGGACTCACCAAGGGTGTCGAATACGATGCACAAGTCAGTCTCGACGCCGAAGACGGCAGCCGCTCTCAGCCCGATGTCGTCGTTCATTTGCCCGAGTCGCGAGACATTATCATAGACTCAAAGGTGTCTCTCAAAGCATGGGAAGGGTTCACCAGCGCCGAAGACCCCGATGAGAAAGAGGCGCATCTCAAACAGCACATTCAGTCTATTAGAGGCCACGTTCGTGGGCTAGCCGCGAAGAACTATCAGAACCTTATTGGTGTGAACTCGCTCGACTATGTCTTCCTATTCATGCCAATCGAATCGGCCTATTCGGTAGCGATACAAGAAGAGCCCGAGCTAAACCACGAAGCGTTTGAAAAAAACGTGATATTCGTTGGTCCGACGACACTGCTGACTACATTGAAAACCGTGCAGAATCTCTGGCGCTTGGCGCAGCAAAATCAAAATGCGAAGCAAATTGCGGAGGCGGCTGGTCGCCTTTATGACAAATTTGTTGCCTTTAGCGAAGACATCGAAGAGCTAGGAAAGCGATTGGAGGCAACCAATGCGACCTATGACAAGGCGCATAATAAATTGACTAGTGGTCGCGGCAATCTTATTTCAAGAACCGAAAAGCTGCGCGAGCTGGGTGCGAAAACAGCGAAAAAGCATAAGTCGCATGTGCTCGATAAGGCGTTAGGTATCGACGACGAGGAGGATGCGTCTTCTCCCGCTGCTCTTCCTCATGCCACAGACTCTCAAGAGACGCCATTTGATGAATGACACCCTTGCCGAATTATTGGCGCCAATACGAAAATTCTTGCACTGCAGTACGCCCAGCGCGTGGATCGAAGCGGCCTGTCAAAACCAGGCACTGCTCCTTGCTGACCATGCTAACTGCGAGAAAAAAGCTGCATCGACCGCGATGAACTTGATGTACAAATACACCGATAGGCCCGAGCTGCTCAAGAAAATGTCCCAGCTTGCCCGCGAGGAGCTTTTGCATTTTCAGCAGGTGGTTGAACTAATGCAGGCTCGAGGCGTGCGTTACGAAGGGGTGAGTGCGTCGAGATATGCGGCCAGTTTACGAGCCCTTTCAGAGTCGAAAGGGGAGGCGCAGTTAGTTGATACGCTGTTAATCGGCGCCATTATAGAGGCACGTTCTTGCGAGCGATTTGCAGCTTTAGCTCCTCATCTCGATGAAGAATTGGCAAAGTTTTACCGAAGCCTCTTAAAGTCGGAGGCGCGGCACTATGAAGATTATTTGAGTCTTGCGTCTGAGTATGCGCCCGCGGCAGGCGTTGATGTTGATGAGAGGCTCCAAGCCTTTCTAGCGGCCGAGGCGGTGCTTGTCACAAGCGACGATTCGCAGTTTAGGTTTCATTCGGGCGCACCGCATTAACTAAACGCGCGGCTAACGCGCGCACGCGGTCGGCGGTGTGAAATTCGCACCCATACGGCGAGCAAGCTCAGCGATATCTTGGCAAGGAATAGCGTTGTTTCCAGAGAGATTTAAAGAGCGCAACGTTTTGATTCTTAGGAGTGGCGAGATGTCTTCTATGAGATTGTTGCTTAGATTAAGCCCGCTCAACCTATCTAGTCGCTCGAGCGGAGTGAGGTTGCTTATTCGATTTTTCCCGAGGTCAATAAAACGCAAATTCTCCAGTCGAGAAATGTTAGCCAGGTCGGTTACCTCGGAGTTAGCGCAGGCGAGGACCTGCAGCTGGTCTTCGCTTTCTATTTTTTGCTGGCGCAGAGCAAAATTGATGCAGCCTTGCAAATCTGCGTTGCGCACCTCCCCTGTGTAAAGGCGATCTTGAGGATCGAACACGGCATTGTTATTAATCGATACAGTATAGGGGTTAGAACACGCTGTGAGGATTGAGGTAAGCCCTAAAGCGATTAGCCACTGGCGGCTGGACCTGCAATAAAGCGAGCCTTTCATTAGAATACCGAGACTGCTGATGGACATCGAATCCTCCACTGGAGCGTGACATTACTCTCGCTCAGTTTGCTTAAACCCGCCGAGTATCGAGTGTAGCACCGTTAGCCTTGAGTGGTCTTCTGTGGCTGGCAATTGGCAGATATCCTCGCTAGACTGCGTCCAAACTATTTCTAATAGGTAGCCATGGTAAGCGCTTTGCTTGGTGTTAGCTGCTCAGCTGCGTTTTTAACTTCAAAGAAGGAACACTCATGTCGAATCACTCGTCATCCACTTTATTGCTCAATCCGCTCAAAGCGAGCATTTCACGCGCAGTATACAAAGCGTCTGCAGCCGCGAGCCTCTCACTAGGGCTCTCGTTGCTGTTTGCGGGCCAAGCCTCTGCACAGGAAGCGATTGACCTCGCTGACGAAGACAATCGCATTGGCTATTCTATCGGCGTGAATATCGGCCAGAACTTAGTGGCGCAGGGCATCATCGAAGGCATCGACATGAATAGTTTCGTTGCGGGTATGCGCGATGCAGCCGGCGATACGATTCAATTAAGCAATGAGGAATTGTTTGCCGCGATTCAACTTTTCCAAGAACGGATGACAGCAGCGGCGCAGGCTGAGATGGAAGCTAATTTTGCCACTACTCAGGCATTCCTTGAGGAAAACGGCGCTAAAGAGGGTGTCGTCAGCACGGCGTCTGGTTTGCAATACGAAGTGATTTCGAGCGGCCCTGCCGACGGCGCATCGCCTACGACTAGCGACTCTGTGCTCGCGCATTATCATGGCACACTTATCGATGGAACTGTGTTCGATAGTTCAGTTGACCGTGGTGAGCCCGCTGAATTTGGCCTTACGCAGGTAATAAGCGGCTGGACTGAAGCACTCCAACTGATGAGTGTTGGCGATAAGTGGCGTTTATTCTTACCGCCAAATCTTGCCTACGGCGAGCAGTCACCTACACCCGCTATTCCGCCTAATTCGGCGCTAGTATTCGAAGTCGAGCTGCTCGAAATACGCTAGGCTGCGTGTACTTTTTCATCCGCGGGCGCCGCTCTGGCGCTCTCGGCATACTCTTCTTCTTTAGTGTTTGTGGACTCCCATGATCGCCGACTTCAATGCTCGTCTCCTCGATTTTCTTGATTCAAGCCCAACCCCTTTTCATGCTGTCGAAAGTCTAAAAAAGAGGCTCGCAGCTTCTGGTTTCGAGCAAGTTGCTGATGGGGACAGCTGGCATTTAGAGCCCGGAGGTCGCTATTTTATTGTGCGCAATGATTCAGCGCTTGTGGCGTTTGTCTGCGGGACAGAGCCTTTAGTTGAAAACGGTATCAGAGTTGCGGGTGCGCATACCGACAGCCCCTGTTTAAAACTAAAGCCGGTTCCCGAATCTAAAAAGCAGGGGTATGTGCAACTCGGTGTCGAGGTCTACGGCGGGGCATTATTAAACCCTTGGTTCGATCGAGATCTGTCGCTTGCTGGGCGCGTGGATTATCTCGACGCAGACGGCGCGTTAAAATCGACGCTGCTCGACCTGCGTAAGCCAATAGCATTTATTCCTAGCTTAGCAATACATCTCGATCGCACAGCGAATGAGGGCCGAAAAATTAACCCGCAAACTGAGATGGCGCCGCTTATTTCGCAGCTAGGCGAGGGCGATGATTTCTGCCTAGAGGCGTTTCTTCTCGAACAGATAAAGGCGCAGCCCGGAGGCGATTCGGCTGCGGAGGTGCTGTCGCACGAATTGATGTTCTACGATACACAGCCAGCCAAACTATTGGGACTTAAAGACGAGTTTCTAGCCTCGGCACGATTAGATAATTTATTAAGCTGTTTTCTCGCCTGTGAAGCACTCTGCGACTCGCCGGTCACGCACACCTCGATTGTGGTGTGTAATGATCACGAAGAGGTAGGTAGCGTTTCGACCTCGGGCGCGCAGGGCCCGTTGCTTCGGTCGGTGGTCGATCGACTTCTCGGCAGCGTGGGGGCAGAGGCAGACGGCTTTGATCGATTGATTAGCCAATCGGCGATGCTCTCTATCGACAACGCACATGGCATACACCCTAATTTCATCGATCGACACGACGATAAACACGGCCCGCTGTTAAACAAAGGGCCGGTCATTAAGGTTAATGCGAATCAACGCTATGCCAGTAACTCGCACTCTGTGGCGCTGTTTAAGTCCTTGTGCATGAAGGTTGGCGTCACGCCTCAGTTGTTTGCTATGCGCGCCGATATGGCCTGTGGCAGCACAATAGGCCCAATCACTTCGGCATCATTAGGGATTGAGACCGTTGATGTTGGCGTCCCGACCTTTGGTATGCATTCTATCCGAGAACTCGCAGGGTCAGACGACGCCCCAGCATTGGCAAAGGTCGTGGCGGCTTTTTTTGCGCGCTAGCGGGTTTGTTTCTTAATGTCTCTGACAATAAAGCGGGCGGGGCTGATAAGTTCGGCCTCCGCTGCATCGAGTGGTAATGGTTCTCTGCAGATTAGGCTGGCAAGGTATTCCGCGCTCAGTGGGCATGTCGCAACGCCATTAGACCCGTGGCCAATATTCACAAAAAGCCCCTCTTGATAGGCTGTTTCGGTGGGTATTTCGGCCTTCGCATTTCTGCGCAGAGCTGCCAAATCTGCAACGACAGCCTCTACCGCCGGCGCTCTGCCTACAACGGGTAAAAAATCTTCTCCAGCGCTGCGCATCGCAACCAGCGATTGCCCCTCGTTGGGCGCCTGAGTGACTGCCGGCGCCGCTGCACCGTCTTGCATCCTACTGAGAGGTTTGGTGAAAACAGCGGCTATTCCTGCCAAATTTTGGTCATCATCGAGTGCATTTCGCTCGCGCGTCGCAAGCGACTCGCTACCGGTTCGATAGCTCGCGGCGATTAATTGGGTGCCCTTGTGTGCTGGGAAAAGGCTGCGCTCGCCACTCACAACGCAGCGAAGCGCAGCTGAATCTGTTTCGGCTTTTATCAAGCTTGCTTGTCCACGTGCAGTGTTCAGACGTAGGCCCAAATCGGGCGCGAGCGAGTCTATAGCGTGCGAATTACACAATACAACAGTCGCCGCTTGATACCGATTACCCCTCGCATCGGTCGCAATCCAATGTCTCGGCTTGCCTGTCGCCGCATCGGCTGCTTCTGCACTTATGCTTATAATTTCGCTATCGAATTGCGGGACGATTCTCTTCTCAAATGCGAGAAGGTTCTGCGCGAGGGTGTGTGGATCGAGCCAACCTGCGCCTTCGAAATACCAGCCGCCTTCGGTAACCTCAAGTCCTGCAAGAGCGGAGGCCGCGTCGGCGTTCACAGGCCTAACGATGCGCGGGTCATACAGCGCGCTAACTAGTTCAGGGGTGAGCGACTGTTTTTTATTCAACGCCCCGGACAATTGCACGACACCTGTTGGATGCCACGCGGTTATGGCTGCCTGTCCCAATGCGTCTAGATGGGCGTAGAACCTTCGTGCAGTCGAATAGGCGTTGAGAAAGAAGCTTGCACCGCTCTCCGCCGAGCGGAAAAGTCTGGGTCTTAAAGCCAATTGCGGAATCCCCGAGGCGCCGGACATTGGCCGCGGCGCCGAATCGATTAGCTTCACTGTCAAACCTCGTCGACCGAGCGCAACAGCGGTGCTGCACCCGGCAAGCCCCGCGCCAATCACCAGCACATCGTAGCCACCGTTGGCTGCTCCAGACTGACTTGTCCCGTTTTTAGGCTGAACGGTGGCCGATAAATTCGGGCGGTTTTCGACAGCATTGGCGCGGGAAGGCACAGGAGCGTTCGCGCCGAAAAGGGCGGGAGAATTTGAAGCAGGTTTTTCAAAAACCGCGCTAAGGCTATGTCTTTTCTTGCCAAAGCCCGCGCGTTTGGTAACGCTGAACCCCGCCTCGATGAGCGCGCGCCGTGCGCTGCCGGCAACGCTGTAGCTTGTCGCTGTCGTGCCTTCTTTGCTGTGCAACGCCATGGCGCGCGCAATCTCTAAATCCCAGAGACTAGGGTTTAGCGCGGGACTAAATCCGTCCAGATACCACGCGTCTATTGTTGTCTCTTGGCTTCTGGACATGGCGCTGATGCGCTGCAAAGCGTCGCCATAGTGGAGATCGAGCGTTACGTCATTACCGAAATAGAGTCGGTGGCAGCCGGCGCTATGTTCCGGATACTGCCTAAGCAGCTGAGCTGAGTATGCCGCTAGATCTGGCCATTGCTCGAGCGCGCGCGTAAGGTCGGCATGCGTGAGGGGGTGCTTTTCGAAGGCAACGTAATGCAGCCGGTGAGGTTTACTGTGCGCCTGCGTCCAGCGCTGCAGCGTTTCGAGAAAATTAAGTCCGCAGCCAAAACCGAGCTCTGCGACAGTAAAGCAGTCGACAACGCGTTTCGCGGACTCGTAAGCCTCATGCCAGCGCTGCGTTATTCGGTTGCCATCCAAAAACAGGTAACGGCTTTCGGCTTGTGCGCCTTCGGAGGAATGATAGGTGTCGTCAAAATCCAAAGAATAGGGCAGGCCAGTGTCGAGCCAAGACAGCTGTGCATTGGCTACGATCAGAGTAGCAGGCTGTTTGGAGGTCTCACCTGCGGGCGTATTGTTTTCTGATGCCATTCGGTTTTTTGCCGCGCGAAAAAGAATAGCACCAGTTTACCACGTCACAAGCGCAGCTCGCGTTCGTAACTGCTGTCAATTTCGAGTAAAATGCTGAGCCTGATAGTCGCCGTAGTTTAGAATTTTCGGAAGCTCACCATGTTAGAAATCAATGCGCATTTGACCCAGCTCCGCGACCTTCGCGCTCGAACCGAGACGCTAAGGGGGTATCTTTGACTACGAAACTAAGCGCGAAAGGCTAACTGAGGTTGAGATGGAGCTCGGCGAAGCAGCCGTTTGGGACAAGCCAGAGTATGCCCAAGCGCTCGGTAAAGAGCGCTCCGCATTAGAGGCCGTGGTGAAAACCATAGACGGTCTGGAGGGCAGTCTGGGGGATATCGCAGACCTGCTGGCACTGGCCAGTGAAGAAAACGACACTGAATTGTTTGAAGAGGCTAAGAGTGACCTCGCCATTCGCACGGCAAGTCTCGAAGCGCTCGAGTTTAGACGCATGTTCTCCGGTGCGATGGACCCTAACAACGCGTTTCTCGAGATTCAAGCAGGCTCGGGCGGCACCGAGGCGCAGGACTGGGCCGAAATGATTCTGAGAATGTATCTGCGCTGGGCCGAAGCTAAGGGTTTCGATGCCGAAGTGCTCGAGGTCTCCGGCGGCGAAGTCGCTGGCATCAAAAGCGCCACGTTGCATATCAAAGGGGAGTTTGCTTTTGGTTGGTTGAGGACAGAAACGGGCGTGCATCGACTTGTGCGAAAATCCCCTTTCGACTCAGGAAGTCGTCGACACACCTCGTTTGCCTCGGTATTTATAGCGCCCGAAATCGACGACGATATCGAAGTGGAACTCGATATGTCTAAAGTGCGCGTAGACACCTATCGCTCGAGCGGCGCAGGCGGTCAGCACGTGAACAAAACAGATTCCGCCGTGCGCCTAACGCATGAGCCGAGCGGCATTGTGGTTCAGTGCCAAAGCCAGCGCTCGCAGCACAAGAATAAAGACGCCGCGATCAAACAGCTCAAAGCTAAGCTCTACGAGATGGAAGAGCTTAAGCGTAAAGACGCAGCGAAAGATGTAGAAGAGTCTAAAGCAGACATCGGCTGGGGAAGCCAGATTCGCTCTTACGTGCTCGACCAGTCACGCATCAAAGATCTGCGCACAAACGTCGAGGTGAGCAACACCGGTGCCGTGCTCGATGGTGGTCTCGACAAATTCATCGAAGCAAGTCTCAAGATGGGGCTATAAACGCTTACTAACGCTTAATTTTCATAACACCGGACAACATGCCGGTCTCAATAAGACAGACGCAACTATGACTACAGATCAGACTGACAACGCTAACGTGGATGCCCAAGACGAGAATAAGTTAATCGCGGCACGACGCGAAAAACTTTCTGCGATTCGCGAGAAGCGCGTTGCGTTTCCTAATGACTTTACGCCAACGGCGAGTTCAGAAAAACTGATTGCGCAGTACGATGCAAAAGACAAAGAGGCCCTCGCAAGCGAGGCGGTTCAGGTGGCGGTTGCTGGGCGCATAATTCGCATGCGCGGCCCTTTCACTGTGATTCAAGACGGGGCTGCGCAGATGCAGCTTTACATGAACAATAAATCGCTCCCGGAAGAGTTAGTCGAGGAGTTTAAGGCATTAGATCTTGGCGACATCATAGGCCTCGAAGGCGAGCTGTTTAAAACAGGCAAAGACGAGCTCACAATCCGCGTTGCGAGTTTTCGCCTCTTAACCAAGTCGCTCAGGCCACTGCCGGATAAGTTTAAAGGACTGACTGATACCGAAATGCGCTATCGCCAGCGTTATGTCGACCTAATAGTGAACGAGGAGTCGCGCCGAATATTCGCCATGCGCTCGAAAATCGTACGCTGCATACGTGACTATTTCGAGGCGCATCAGTTTATGGAGGTCGAGACGCCAATGATGCAGGTAATTCCGGGTGGCGCCACGGCAAGACCTTTTGTCACGCATCACAACGCACTCGATCAAGACATGTTTTTACGGGTAGCTCCAGAGCTATATCTCAAGCGTTTGGTTGTCGGTGGCTTTGATCGCGTCTTCGAACTCAATCGCAACTTTCGCAATGAAGGGCTTTCTACACGTCATAATCCTGAGTTCACCATGCTCGAATTTTATCAGGCCTATGCGCAGTACACGGATCTCATCGATCTCACCGAAGATTTATTTAAAACGATAGCCGAAACGGTTCTCGGTACAACAGTGGTGCGCTACCAGGGATCCGAATACGATTTCTCAAAGCCTTTTGCGCGCCTCTCAGTGGTCGACGCCATCAAGAAATACTGCGGTGTTACAGACGACGCTGCGTTTGCAACTAAAGAGTCGCTTATGGCGCTTGCCGATAGTTTCGACGTGCATTACGACAAGGCGTGGGGTAAGGGCAAGATTCTGATGGAGATTTTCGAAGAGAAAGTCGAGGCCGAACTCGATCAACCTACCTTCATTACAGAATACCCAATCGAGGTTTCGCCGCTAGCGCGACGCAATGAGGATAATCCAGAGATCACCGATCGTTTCGAACTTATTATCGGTCGACGCGAACTGGCCAACGGTTTTTCTGAATTGAATGATAGCGAAGACCAAGCGGAGCGTTTTAGGGCGCAGGTTGCGCAGAAGGACTCGGGCGATAACGAGGCTATGCACTATGACGAAGACTATATTCGAGCCTTAGAATACGGCATGCCACCGACGGCAGGTGAGGGTATTGGAATCGACCGACTCGTCATGCTGTTTACCGATAGCGCATCGATTAAAGATGTTCTGTTGTTTCCACACATGCGTCCGCTGCACGCGCAAGACTAGCGCTTCGGGCGCGCGATGAGCACTCTTGGTTTTTATGATGGTTTGAGTGAGGCGATGCCGCAGGAATGGCTAGCGAGCCTTGCGGCATTGCCTGGGCAGAGCGAGGCGAGCGTAGTGGCTCTGCTGGCAAAGATCGAGCGCAGTCTGAAAGCTGAATCTGACGCGGGATATTTGATTTACCCAGGCCTGAATGAAGTTTTTTCGGCATTAGTGAAAACATCGCCGGCGCGGGTTAAAACCGTAATACTCGGCCAGGATCCGTATCACGGGGGTCAGGCGCACGGGCTTTGTTTCTCCGTGCGACGTGGTCATAAAATACCTCCCTCGCTGCGCAATATTTTTAGCGAACTTGCAGACGATACAGATG
>OCVQ010002889.1_pt1 | contig 10729 bp, 8 predicted proteins | sample 1539061 | NCBI WGS metagenome assembly OCVQ01 (sample SAMEA3355526, study PRJEB22509) | marine metagenome | biome: marine; feature: river plume; material: water | place: USA | collected 2010-08-08 | depth 0.5 m | reverse complement strand
TTGACCCAGGATTTGAAACAGAAAACATGGGTACATTATTATATGTTCATGAACCAATATTCATTGAAATTAATGCTCGTGTAGCTCAGATTTATTTTCATTCATGTGAAGGTGCTACTAAGTACGAAGGTCAGTGGCAAAACGACAAACAAAGAGCATCACTATAGATATTTATTAGTACAACAAAATAAAGTTATATGTCTTATACAAGAATCCCTGTCGAAAACGACAAAAACCTCGAAATATTTACTATTGAAGATTTATTAACAAATGAAGAATGTGATCATCTATGTAATTTAATAGAAAGAAATCACGTAAGATCTACAGTATCAGGAACTGGATATGAAGCTAGTATTACTAGTGACTTTAGAACAAGCTCTACAGCAACTTTAAATAATGGAGATCCAATAGTAGATAATGTTGATAAACGTATTGCTGAAGAATTAGGAATGCCACAAGAAAATGGAGAATCATTTCAGGGCCAATTATATGAAGTTAGTCAACAATTTAAACACCATCACGATTATTTTTCTAATGATGGTTATAACAACCATTGTTTATTCAGCGGACAAAGAACATACACTTGTATGATCTACCTAAATGATGTTGAAGAAGGTGGTGAAACAGATTTTTCAGAAATTAATACTACTTTCTCTCCTAAAAAAGGAATGGCTATAGTTTGGAAAAATTCAAACGGAACGGGTACAGAAAATCCTGCTTCATTACATGCTGGTATGCCTGTTATTAAAGGCAGAAAAATGATTATAACAAAGTGGTATAGAGAAAGAAAATGGGATATAAACGAAGATTTTAGATTAAAAGATGAATACCATGCTAATAAAGCAAAAGAAATAGAAAAAACATATAAAACAAATGATGATCTCCCTAGATTATCTCCGTTAGGATTTAAAGTAGTAAAAGTACCTACTAATACTTGGAGATTAATTCAAGAGGCTTATAAGTTACTTCAAAACGTAAAGACAGTTGAAACTTGGGATGGTATGGAGAAATTTATCCATGATGCTAATGGTAATAAAATGGATCTTGAAATATTCAATATGGATAACTGCTTTAGAATTAAAGAAATTATTCAAGACGAATTACAATCAATTCATGAAGAATTTATAGGTAATAAAGAAAGAATTACTCCTAAATGTATCTATGGTATTAGATCTTATAAAAGAGGTGCTATATTAGAACCACATACTGATACTTTATCAACTCATCATATATCATCTGTTATTGTTGTTGATAAACAAGTAGATAAAGATTGGCCATTAGATATTCAAGATCATGAAGGTAATTGGCATAAAATATATACTGAACCCGGTGATATGATTTTATATGAATCTGCTACTAACAAACATGGTCGATTAGAATCATTTGAAGGTGAATTCTATAGAAATTTTTTCATACACTACACATTACTTGACTATAAATTCATAAGTTAATAATGGACTATGTCATTCTCAGCACAAGCAACTCAGATTATCAATCATGGCAGTGTAGATTATTAGAATATTCATTTAAAAAAGTTAACCAATCTGGTAAACTAATTAGATTATGTAGCTATAATACTCATGATCCTAATAGGGAATTTGACACTTCAGATATATCAGAAATTATTAAGTTACCTGATTACAGAACTAGATGGAAAGAATTTACTAATGATCTAGATAAGGATTATGGTATAGCAAATAAAACAGAATCTCTCAAATATTGGTTATCTAATTATCCTGGATTAAAAGATACAGACAATGTACTGTTAATTGATCCGGATATGGTATTTGTTAAAGCTATTAATTTAACGACAACCCCTGGTACTATTATTGCTCAACAATGGGTTGATGATGGTGCTGCTGATGGAAGACCATTTAAACAATATGCTAGTCATATTAAGGATAGAGTAATATTTTCTTCTGTATTTATGTATCCTTATATTGCTACGGTAGGTGACCTAAGAAAGATAGTCAACAGATATGTTGATTTAACTTACCAAATGAGACTAGATAATTATCCTCATTTATGGGAATCTGAAATGTATGCTTTAATTATTTCTTCTTTGGAGCAAGGTCTTACAATTAAATCTATGGATAACTTAGGTTTTTGTGTGTCTTGGAATTACAAAGAACAATTTAAAGATAAAGAATTTATTGATTCTATATCAATATTCCATTTCCCTGGTGATGTTAATGATAAAGAGGATAATAAGATTTTTAATAAGCAAGACTATACACCTCATACTCTTCAAAAAAACTGGTTAGAAGTTAATCCTAATTTAGCTAAAAGTTATTTAGAACAAAGTTTTCTAAAGGTATTACATAACTATAATACTGAAAAAAAAATTGATTTTTATTGGGAAAACACAGAATTAATTGATTCAACTATTAATTATATTCCTAAAGATAAGTATCTTGTATTTAGGCCTTGGCCTGGTGGTTTTAATAATATTAGGATGTCTTTAGAAATAGCTGCTAGTATAGCTTATCTAACTAATAGAATATTAGTATTGCCACCCACTTCCCGCTTGATAATGCATCATAGTCAAGTAGATAATAATTTCTCGGATTTTTTTGATACAAATGATTTTGGAATTAAAACATTATCTTTTGATAAATTTGAAAAATTATTTAAAGTATCTACATGGGACGAAATAAAAACTATTTCTCATATAATAGATAATCAACCCTCAAGAACTCTATACACAACGGATACCCCCGAAGAAAATATTGTAAAAGATAGATCTATATTAGATCTTAATGAATTAGAAGATAAGCAAATAATTTATTTTGATAAAAATCTATTAGGTAATTTTTATTTAAATATATATTCAAAACGCCTTCCTGAAGTATGCAAATTTATATATCGCCATGTTCATTTTAGAAAAGACATATTTGTTGAAGCTTATAAAGCAATAGAATTATTAGGTGATTATTATGCTATTCATGTTCGTAGAGGTGATTTTCAATATAAAGATTTAGTATTACCAGCTGAGCAGATATATAATAATATTAAAAATATTGTACCTCAAGGAGCTAAACTATATATTTCTACTGATGAATCTGATAAATCGTTTTTTTCTATATTTGAAGAAAATTATGATGTTAAATATTATGATGATATAAAACATGTTGTTTATTCTAATATTCATGAGGATTTAATTGGATTAGTAGAGCAATTAATATGTACTCAAGCTAAAATATTTATAGGTAATAAATTATCTACTTTTTCAACTTATATATATCGCTTAAGAGGTTATATGGATAAAGAAGATAAACGTTTTTTAACATATAACGTTGAATGTCAACCTGATAAAGAAGAAGATGATTGGTGGATTGATACATGGACTAGAGAATATAAACAAGCATGGGAATCAATAAATAAAATAACCTACTACCATCCAGAATCTTATACTCCTGTATTATCAACTCCTAAAAAAATATTTGTATCTATAGCATCTTATAGAGATTCTCAGTTAACTATTACTATTGATAGTTTATTTGCTAACCAAAGTGGAGAAAATAATATCATTATAGGAGCATGTATGCAAGATACAGAAGAAAATTATAATGATTTTAAATATAAAGATCATCCAAATGTAAGAACTCGTTTTATTCCTTATAAAGAAGCTAAGGGAGTTGGATTTGCTAGAAATCTCATTCAGCAAGAATTATTTGAAGATGAAGATTACTTCCTACAAATAGATTCACATACTAGAGCAATTAAGAATTGGGATAAAATACTAATTAATCAAATTAATAATTGTCCTACACATAAAGCTATATTATCTACATACCCAAATGCTTTTAATGTTCTTGATGAAAAAGAAAGTCACTTTAATCATGTAACTTGTCCTTATTTAAAAATACATTACATAAATGATAATGGTAAAATTCAAGCTACAAGTGCTGGTACTGTAGAAGGAAATATCCCTATGTTAGGATTCTGGGTTGCTGCTGGATTTTTATTCACTAGAGGGGAATGGACTAAAGAAGTAGTATATAGTAAAGAATTTTACTTTACTGGAGAAGAAGATTATCTATCTGTTGTATCTCATGTAAAAGGATGGGATGTATATGTTCCAAATACTTCTACTATATGGCATGATTATACAGATAACCGTATTCAAAGCCCTAAAAAATATAGACCACTACATTGGGAAGACCATCCAGTAGTAGAACATAATACTCACTTATTACCTGATTTATATAGAGATGCTTTTGGAGCAGAAGGGGAAAGAACACCTGAACAATTTTTAGAATTAGCTAAGAAAATTTCTGATTATGACAGTATGGTAGATGTAGAGGTAATATTTGATTATGATAAAATACCAATACATGATACTTCTAAAGAAGTATTAGTTATTATATTTGCTTTCTTTAATGGAGATAATAAAGAAATATTTAGACCTGATATAGATGATACAGACATAATTAATCGTACTAAGAATAATAAATTTTTTACAATGCCAAAACGCATACATGATGAAATATCATCTTGTATTTGGTTTATAAAATATGCTGATAATACTTTTACTGATCGCCTAGAATTTAAAATTAAAAAACAAAATACTCAATATATTTTATAATGAACACAATATTTGTAGCTATAGCTAGTTATTTAGATTATGAAATAAGATATACAATACTAGATTGTATTCATAGAGCAAAATACCCTGAAAACTTATACTTTTCAGTTTGCTTACAATATGATGAAAATGAAGGCACAAATGAAAGTTGTATAGATGATTTAATACAAAAATATAATATTAAAATTGTAAAATATTATCATATACAATCTGAAGGAGGGTGTTGGGCTAGAAATCAAGCTCAATTAGGATATAATAATGAAAAATTTAGCCTACAGGTTGACTCACACACTAGATTTATTCATAATTGGGATGAAATAGTAATTAATGATTACAATGAATTAAATAAAACAGTAGCTAAACCACTTATTTCATTCCTTCCTCCATGTTATTCTAGAATGGATGATAGAGGAATTGATTTTGATTTTAAACACATTCATGAATTAGATAAAATTAATCATCCTAAATTTGAATATATTACGGGTGAATACTGGCCAGCGTACAGTGGTTATAGTAATGAACAACATACTGGATATAAACCATCAAGTGTAGTTATACTATATGGTGGGTTTGTATTTAGTGAAGGTAATTGGGTAGTAGAGGTAAAACAAGATCCTGAACATTATTATACAGGAGAAGAATTTGCATTAACTATCAGATCATATACTAAAGGCTATGACATATTTACTCCTAATCACATAGTAGCATGGCATCGAGCACATTCTAAAACTCCAAAAAAACATTTTAATAATAATCCTGAAGAAATAGCTCTTACTAAACACAGACATGCTATTAGTAGATTAAAAATGTTAATTGAAGGAACAGGTGATTTAGGTGAATACGGGGTTGGTAATGTAAGAACAATAGATCAATATGCTGAGTTTGCTAAAATAGATTTTAAAACTAAAACAATATTATCTTGATAAATAGCTATATCTATAATAAAAAACTGATTACTATGTTTGATGTAGTAAGATTCATTACATCTCAATCATCAAATAGATTTACTCTTGACTTAATTAAAGATATAGATGATTATAGAATAATTCTAACACACGGAGTTATAGGTGAATTAATCAATGTTATAGAAAATGATTATTATGGTTTAGACAAAACTAAACTTATATTTCTATGTAATAATATTGAAACAACTAAATTATGCCACAAACATGGATTAAACGCTTATACTATAAGTGAATATATTTTTTCTAATGATGATTTATATAATATAATAGATACACCTAAGGTATATGATTGTATATTTCCAGGTAGAGAAACTAAAGCAATAGGATTATTTAATAAAGAATATAATATTAATTTACTTAATTGCCATAAACATCCATTGTTTCCTTTTAGCAGAGATAAAATGCCATATTATTTTAATATGTCTAAATGCGGATTAATGACCACAGAAGCAGAAGGATCATGTCTATCAGTAGGTGAAATGTTATTATGTGGTATTCCTGTAGTATCTGTTAAAATAAATTTAAACCCAATCCACCCATATTATCCTATTAATAAACATTTTTATAAAAATACTTATGAAATTGTTCTTCCAAATACGCTAGGTGGTAGAGAACTTTGGTTAGACAAAAATAATTCCGTATATTGTGATAGAAATGATGACTCTATTGAAGAAGCAATAAACATAGCTATTAATAGTAGTTTTAATAAATACTTAATTCGAAATGATTTTTTAGCTAAATTAACAATGCAACGAACCGAATTTTTATATTTACTAAAAAGTCTATTAGATGAATTAAATATGATTAATGTTGATATGAATATTTTTATTAATTTGCCTTACGGAAATAGTACTATTAATAGTACACAATGGAATACTTTAAAATAACATTATATGAAAAATATATGCTTTTACTACCAGATATGGTATGATGATAAACGTTCCATTTATGAATCATTAAAAAGATTAAGAAAATTTCATCCCGATGATGAATTAGTAGTTGTTATAGCTGGATTAAAACAAGATGAAATAAATGAATATCATAAAAACTATACTAAAAAAATTGAAAAAATATTTAATATATCTTGTATTGATTATATTACAATGGAAGAAGCTCCGGAAATGGCAGGTAACGGAAAGGATTTAAAAATTATTAAAGACAATTATAGAGATACTTGGTATAATTTTTCTTCACTCTGGTTGGATAGAATGGTTAAACTACCAAGTGAAAATGCAGATATATTAGTAGCTTGTTCTGATGATTGGATGGTATTAGATAAAATACCCTTTGATTATAATATAGATGTTAATGGTTTAACTGATAATATAGCTGTATGGATGGATGGTGATGCTATGAAAAAATCATTTTCATATAAATTAAATTCATCTAGATTTATATGGTTTCCTGCTGCTGGGTGTTATATGAATTTTAAAAAATTTAAACAAGGGTATAATGAAGTAAATAAAGAATATATAAAAAACTTTGTAAAAGATACTTATGCCCCTACTTTAGGAATGTATCTTGACTTTATATGTGGTCTTTGGGCTATACATTTATTTGATAGCTTTTCACATAGTAATCATATATTAAACTATAATACAGCAGATCATATTATAATTAAACATGGAGGAAAAATTGATAAAGATACCCAAACAATAGATGAATACCCAGAAGAAATTAATAAAAGAACTTCTTGCGTATCTGTTCATTCTTATAAAACATTTAGAAATATGCCTATAAGTGATGAAATGATAAATTTAAATATAATATAATGAAAGTTTTAATTTTAAATCAGGCAACTATTGATTCATCATATGGTGAGATTGATAAAGCAATGAGATTAACATGGCAGTGTACTCAACACCCTAATGTTAAAATTATTAATTATTATGGATCTAATACTTTAAAGGATAGACAATGTAATTACTACCCAGATACTAATGATTTAATTATTAATGTTGGGGATGATAAAGATATTTATATTGATGAAAATGGAAGTGAGTATGAATTTGATTCTCGTGGAGAGAAATTTGTATTAGCCTTGGAATATTGTTTAAATAATTTTGAATTTGATTACATATATAGAATATCTTGTACCTCTTATATTGATATTTTTAAACTATATAATTATTTAAATTCATTATCTAGAGAAAAAGTATATAATGGTTGTAGAAATATGTATCAATCTCAATATTATTTTGTTTCTGGATTTAGTGTTATTATGTCTCGAGATGTAGTAGAACAATTAGTTAACAATAAAAAAGAATTAATTAAACTAAAATATCCAGAAGATGTAGCTACAGGTATGATAATATTTGATTACTTAAAGTATTTAGAAAATTTTGATAATCAAGACCAATCATCAACTTACGTTATAAATAATGAGATAGGTGATCATTCTTCATTAGTTCATCCATCAACTTCTATTTTCAACTTTAAATTTCAAAAACCATATCACGATAATTTTAAGATTATACACAATATTTTAAAACAATTTTAATGAAATTACATTTAGGTTGCGGAGATAAACACATAAAAGGCTATGTAAACATAGACATCAGATACTTACCAGGTGTTGATGAAGTAGATAACGTAGCAAGATTACGTAAGTATAAAACAGATTCAATATCAGTCATTTATGCCTCTCACGTATTAGAACACTTTGGTAGATGGGAATATATGGACGTACTAGAACGTTGGTATGAAATACTAAAACCAGGAGGTACATTACGTTTAGGTGTTCCTGACTTTGGTGGTATTGTTGACTATTATCAAAAAACAAAAGATTTAAGAGCAGTATCTGGAATGTTATATGGTGGACAGGATTATATGGAGAATAATCATTTTTGGGTTTGGGATTTCGATACATTAAAAAAAGAATTAATCCAAGTAGGATTTAAAGATGTACATAGATATGATTGGAGACAAACAGACCACAACCATGTTGATGATTATACACAATCCTATTTACCTCACATGGATAAAGAAAAAGGGACATTGCTTAGCCTAAATGTAGAAGCAATTAAGTAATATTTATACGTAATGCCAATAACATTTTCAAATACAAACGGAACAGGTAATTTTACATTAGTAAATAATACTAATAGTGGAAATATTGCTATGTCTGTTTCTAGTAGTAATCAATATAATGCTGGGTTATATAAAACAACATATGCCGAGTATCATAGTGAAAACCCAGCATTCTTTGCAACAGCAACACCAGCAACTTATGGAGCTAACCCAGCAACCTCAATTCAAACAACCATAATCCAGGAACCAAGTTCAGACGATGGATCTAATTTTAGTGTTCAGTGGTTAGGATATTTTAAACCAATAACAACGGAAACATATACACTTTTTATATTAAGTGATGATGGTTCTTATTTATGGATTGGAGCAAATGCATTATCAGGATTCACTACAGCTAATGCTAATATAAATAATGGTGGTGCTCATGGTAGTCAGGAACGAAGTGGTACAGTGGTATTAACAGCAGGAATTTATTATCCAATTAGAATGCAATTTGGTGAAATAGGTGGTGGTGATGTGTTTAGGTTTACTTATTCCACACCAACCATTACAAAAACTACTAATGTAACTGATCTAGTATTTTATAACCCAGCAACAAATGGGTTTTAATATTTGGTTTTGTCAAGATAATATCTTATATTTAAGGTATGTATCAATCAATATTTTACGAGGGTAAACCCAACTATAAATTCCACTTACGCGACGATAAGAAAGGCTGGACCGAATTCAGCTATACTGTACCTCGCTTCGCAATTGATCCTAATGGTGAATACCCAACACTAGATGGTAAACGAGCTAAAGCCGTTACTAAATACGAATGGAACGATAATCATCTATACGAATCTGATATTGATAGACTAACCGCTGTATTGATTGATAAATACAAAGACAGCGATGATGCTCCTGAATGGCAAAACATAGTTTACTTCGATATTGAGTGTGAGATTGGAGGTGCCTTAACTACAGAATATATTAAGACAGCACCAATGAAGATTACTTCAATCTCATTATACGATGCTACAGCTAAAAAATACTACTGTCTAATCCTAGACGAAAAAAACGAATTAACATCTATTGATGAAGATGATAAACAAGTAGTACCTTGCTCTAATGAAGAGCAACTATTATCCCTATTCCTTACACTATGGGAAACCGTTGATCCAACTATCATTACAGGATGGAATAGTGGATTCTTTGACGTTCCGTACTTATACTATCGTTTATGTAATGTATTAGGTAGAGATGAGGCTGCTCGTTTATCTCCTATCCGTAAAATTAAATTCACTGAGTGGGATACTGCTCAACCTATTGAATTAGGAGGTATTAATCACCTTGATTACCTATTACTATTTAAAAAGTATAATGCTAAAAACGAACCATCTTATAAATTAGGAGATATAGGAACTAAATACGTTAACCTAGGTAAGATTGAATATGAAGGTAACTTAGATCGTTTATTTAAAGATGATGTAAACAAATACATTGAATACAATATTCGTGACGTTGAGATTATTATTGAATTAGAAAAGAAATTCAAATTTATTGAATTAACAGTTGCTATCTGTCATTTATGCCACGTGCCTTATGAGATGATCTACTTATCAACTGTACTAAACGATGGCGCTATATTAACTTACCTAAAACGTAACAATATAGTATCACCAAATAAACCAACCACAACTAACCCATCACTTAAGGAAGCATATGAAGAATATGCAGGTGGGTACTTAAAAGATCCAGTACCCGGATTATATGAATGGGTTATAGATTTGGACTTTACATCGCTTTATCCGTCAATTATACGCTCGCTTAATATTGGTATTGAGACGTTCGTTGGACGAATAGTTAACAATGATAAGTACGATAATAACTGGACCATGAATGATCTAAAACAAATGGGTCCTGAAGATACAGTTATAGTTGAACGATTAACCGATAAACGTACTACTAATCAAGCACAAGTAAAAGTAAGTACCTTAATCGCTTTGATTGAGGAAAATAATTGGTTAATAGCAGCATCAGGTGCTATGTTTAGAACAGATCGCTCATCAGTAGTATGTGAAGTATTAACTGATTGGTTCAATAAGCGTGTCGAATATAAAAATAAAATGAAGAAAGCCTATAAAGCAGGTGATGCTGTTAAAGG
>OCVQ010002885.1_pt1 | contig 10732 bp, 6 predicted proteins | sample 1539061 | NCBI WGS metagenome assembly OCVQ01 (sample SAMEA3355526, study PRJEB22509) | marine metagenome | biome: marine; feature: river plume; material: water | place: USA | collected 2010-08-08 | depth 0.5 m | reverse complement strand
TCCATTATACCTTTACTTTTTTTAGTTTCCTTTAAAAAATCAGGAGCTTCATTGGATATAGCTATAACTTTGTATTTAGCTTCATCTTGAACAAACACATCAGAATCATGTTTCTTTTTTAGTATAATAAACCTATCCTCTTGTATCTTATTTCTTTCACTTGATGGAAAACTCAACCAAACATTATCATCTTCTGCATTATACCATCTATCCATTGCTAAATTATAATACTCATTAGAAGGTTCTTTTATAAAGTATTTAAAATGAGTGGCCCAAGAAGGATGCGTAGGGTTTGTTAACTTTACTTTTATATTATTGTAATTGTCAGCAGATTTTTTACCAATTTTCTTAGACCCAGAGTCATCAGTTAATACAGGTGTTTCTCTACCATATTTATCTTTATAAATAACACCTAGCTGGTATGTTCTTAATGACTTTATAGATTTAGACGGAGATTTAACAACTACGGTTTTATTCGTTGGTTGCTCAATAGTAACATCAAACTTAGGTTTTACAATGTTATCATTATAGTCTTTAAGATCGTAGTTTTGTGTATAATTACCAAAAATAAGCCTATTCCCTATCATTTCTTGAGCTTTAGCTTTTATAGGTATATTGTCCCAAGGTCTAAGTATTTGATTACCTGGTAATGTAGCATATATTATTTCTGACTCTATGTTAAAACTATTGCTAGCCCACTCAGAATCATTTTCATCAAAAGTTTTTACAGTATATATGTTATTAGAGTTTGATTCTTTATATAAAAGATCTATTTCTTTAACGTCATAAGGCATATTAGAAGGTTTAAAACCTAATATAGTTAAGCTTCTTATGTTGTTAGTCATTCCTAAATTATAACCTTTTTTAGGATTATAATCAAACTCATCTGGTAAAAATGCTATTTCAGAAAAAGGTGAATAACAAGAGTATTCGCCGTCTTCATATTTATACCTATAAGCAAACCTAGGGAATTTAAATTCAAACAAAGGTTCTTCTTGCTCTAAATTAGCCTTATACACTATTACACTAGTTGGAACTAAATCAGAGACAGATTGTAACGTTACTGAGAAAACAGTGTTAGAAACTATAGAAGCTATTTTTATTCTAACTTCTATTTCATCTTTAAAATTAGCATCGTCTTCGCTAGAACTAAGTATAATAGTATCTCCAACTAAAAAGTTAGGCGCTGGGTTAAAAGTTAAATTAAAAGCCGGTTCCGTAGTTAACATTGGCTCTTGATTTCTAGTAAAGTTATAACTAGTAGATGATTCTATTATGCCACTTCTTTTAGACAATGACATATTTAAAGTTGGTGCTTCTATAGGAGATTTTTTTATCAATGTAATATGATCTTCTATAAAATTAGAACCATTTATTTGCGTATGTGTGAAAGTATTATTTGTAGCTGTTTTAAACTTAGATATGTTTATTTTTTTAGGTTCATGAACGTTGTCAGTCCAAAACAATAAACCTTCTAATATGTTTATACCCGTTATAAGATTATCGCTAGAAAAGTTTAATATATTTTGAGTGTCTACAAGTATAGGTGAGATTTCTTTAGTTGTTTGGTTAAACTCTATAATACAGTCTACTGTATCAGATGTTACAAACCAATATATTTTTTCATTTTCAGTGTCTCTAACAACACCAATACAAGTAGCGTTAGACAAACCAAATGAACTGCCCCAGTACGTGGAAGCTTTAGTATCAGAATTATAAGTATTTACTTTTTCAATTGTATTACCTAATATATTTTGTACTGAACCTACATCTGAACCTTCAGAGCTGGATATTTCTATATTTAATGCATCTCTGTATTCGCCATTGTTAACTAATCTTTCGTCAAGGTCTTTATTCATTTTACCTAGACGAAAATGGTGCTTTAATTCTGGCATGTGCTAGTGTTTTATTTGTTTAGATTTACCTCTCATAACTTGAGTTAAATCTTCAATTTTTAAATTTGATAATCTTAATTTTGCATTTCTTACAGCGGCAAACTTTTCTTTTTTAAATCTAGCTACTATATATTCTTGAACACCTGAAGACGAAGCTAGTATTGAGTGGGCTATAAATTTATATATAGCTTCTTCAACAAACTTATGTACTTTCATTTCATCGTCTGTAGCTAAACTATCAGATATGTATTTTAAAGTTACTGTTTTACCATTTATGTCAGCGCTAAAATGTATTCTACTTTTTAAAGGGTCTATATAAAAAACTCCATTTGACTGTGCTTTTGAAGGTTCTAAACCAAATCTACCACCGTTAGATGTAGATGTATCAAAACCACTATCATCGACACTGGTATCGCTTGTTGCATTAGATGACGCTTTAAAGTCTGACCAAGTGTCTGAATCAGTTGACGTTGATAAGTTGTTACTACTATCAAATAAGTAGTTATAAGAACCATCTTGTAGTATAGAAAGTGGATTACTAGTTTTATCAGCTTGATATATGATTCTTTCAACACCAGAAGTATCTTTCCAAGTGATTTTAACATAGTTAACATAGTCGTGAGGTAAAGCCATAACCAAGTTAGGGCTTATTTCTATTTCTTGTGATTTTTCTGATTTTAAAGTGTCGTAGCTTAATTCTTGTAAAGCTCTTTTTGCAAAAAATACTATATTGCTTCTTTTTTGTTTAGGTATAATTTTACCTTCACCAACATAAGCTATTTCAAAGTTGTTAATTATATCCTTAAGGCTTATAGTTTGATAATTTCCGAAACTAGAAGCAGTAGTGTAGTAGTTTTGTTGTGTTCCTTGAAATAATCCCATTTATTATTGTTTTTCTTGTTGTAGTGATTTTTGATCTTCTGTGCTAGCTATTTGATACATGTTAGGATCTTTAAGCATTACTCCTGCTAAAGAAAGTATCTTCATAACTAATTCTGTTTCTTCTGAATCATGTAATTCAAAATTAACACTATTATTTGCATTATACATAGCTTGTTCAAAAACTACAGTATACGCCCACTTTACAGTAGCGGGTCTAGATATATAGTTACACGTAACTCCGGAAGTTATAGTGATAGGGTAAACTTGTATAGCAGATGATGATGTATTTACATAAATAGGTAAAGAAAGTGATGGGGTTGTTAGTGGTGAATTTATATAGTGGTGTAATTCGTTTTGTTGTAGTTTTTCTACTTCAACGTAATTTCCTGAGTTAAGATAGTATAATTCACCCATTCTGTAGTAAGTAGGTAAAGTACCCACGCCTCCAGAACTCATTGTTACAGTTTGCCTAAACTTTTCAAACACATCTATCTTTTCTTGTAAAAGATCTGTCATATCTGAATAAGTAGAGTCATTACCAGGTATTCTACTAAATTGATTTAGATCATAAAAATATTGCTCAAAGATGTCCATCTGTGCTTGGTTAGCGAACAGATTAAACTCTTGAGGTGTTATGTATCCTCTTTGCTCTTTATTAGCAATGTTTAATACTCTTTGATAAACTGTATCTATATTTACGCTCATGTTATTTTTTTATTATAGGAAAAGGCCCACAAAAGCAGGCCTTACCTACAATTGTTATTATCGCTTTTCGATGTTTTTGTATATTTCTATACCTTCGTCAGTTTTAAAATATGAAGCTAACGCAGAGTATGGATGTTCATCAAACGGAACAGTTAAAACTTTTCTACCATTGCTAGCCCAAGTAAAGTTTCTTTGATCCGGGGATAGTTTTAGTATTCCAGCTTCAACAGCTTTAATACCGAAATTTCTAAGTTCTACGCTATCGTCTTGTAGTAAATCTAAGAATAAAGCTGGATTTCTTTTAGCAAATACTAGTAAATCTCTTTTAATCTCCTTAGAAGTCATGTTATTGACTCTAGATCCAACCTCTACTCTTAATATAGCTTCAGCTATATCAATTTCAACGTTTTTAGCAGCAACCAATGCATCAATCTCTAAATTCATATATTCAAGATCGTCTTTAGCATCTTCTACTTCATCATGCTCTTTATAAATAACATCCTTTGCAGGGTGGTATAAAGAAAGCAATTTTTGTAAATTTTGTTTTTGTTTCGGTACATTTAAAGTTCCATCTCTAAATATAATGTGACCTAATGTAACCGATCCTTTTTGTTCTTCAACTAGAGGTGACGATTGATTTGTCGCATATCTAATCTCTTGTTGAATACCGTTATTTTCATCAAACCACAATAATGATTTTCGTCTAGTGTGTTTAGACGGTAGTGTAAAAACTAATGGTTGAACTCCAGACTTTAAAACATAAAGTCTATCTTTTACTTCCCAGCTACTTGCTGTTTTTTCTTTTTTCATGATATAATATAATATAAATGTTAATAAAGGTAAAAGTTACCCCCGTCAGAACAACGAGGGTAAAATTTACTATTGGTAATAATTAGTCACCGATAACTCCATCAGAAGATTTCAACAATACGAAGTTGTTTGCAGCTTGAACACATAAACATCTCTCAGATAAGAAATGTACGTTCATTGCATCCTCGTCGCTTGTATAGTTTCCACCAACAGAACCAGTGATCCAAGATTTCATTCTTCTATCGTCAGCTTCAGAAGCTCTGTATCTAACGTGTAAGAATGGTCTTGAGATGTTTTTACCTAATTGCTGATCGTAAACTGTAGAAGTTCCAGCAGGAACAAATACACCTTCAATATCACCAACTAGTCCTCTTGTAGTTGAGTCATTTAAGTATTTCCAGTCAGTTTTGTAGAAGTCATAAGAACCTCTTCTGAAACCAGAAAATCCTAAATTTAATGCCATATCTTCGCTGTTACTAAAAACACCGTAAGATGTACCACCTGAACCGTAAGAGTTTTGAGCAGCTAACATATTGTCGATAGCTAGAGAAGTTCCTCTATCTAAGAATAACATGTTTTCCTCAATTGATCCTTGCTTGTCTAATTCTTGTAAAATTAAATCAAAGTCAGCTAGACCGTCTGTAGCTTCAGAACCTCCAAAATCAGCATTGTTAAATACTAAACCTCTAGAGTTAATTGCAGCAAATAAACCTTCAGATCCAGAAATTCCTGAAGCTGAAATTGCAGATGATCCTGCTTTTTTCTCTGCTTCAATCATAGACATTTCTAATTGATCTTCAAATCTTAATCTTGCTTCGTGCTCTGATTTTAAATACCAAAGGTAACCTCCAGTTCCAGATTCAGTAGTTACTTCAACCCACCCAATTTGAGCAGTATCAGAACCATTTACACTGTACTTGTCTCTTAGAATAATTGGCTTATTGCTAAAAGATGTGAAGTTAGCATCTTTAGTGTTACCAGCTCCAGAAGATCCTTTTTTGTATTCAGAACCATATACAAATACTTTTACACCTGAAACAGCGTCAGCACCAATACCTGAAATATCAGCAGCTGTGTAAGGTTGTGCAGTAATTGTAGTTGAAGAAGGAACAGCAGATACGTAACATTTTAATGTTACACCACCTTTACTAACGATGATAGTATCACCAATGTTAATTAAGTGAGCAGCACTAAAAGTTAGTAAGTTAGCAGAAACATCAGTACCAACAACATCGTCGTATGCTACGTGAATTCTACCTTGTTCAGACCATACAACTTCGTCAGAAGCCATAGGCATTTCAGCTCCTACCATTTTCAAAAATCCAGAGATAGTACGGTTTCCGTATCTTTCTACTTCTTTTTCATATACTTCTGGTAAGAATTGTTTTGTAAAGTTAAAGTCATTCCCGGTAATGCTTAAATAATTGTCTCCAAATAGATCTTTTACGGGTCTTGGAGTAAGGTGCGCTAGAGCGGCACCTGAACTTGCTATTGCCATTTTTTAAATTTTTAATTGTTATTTTCTAATTTTAATCTTAAAATCGTTAGAACTTTCACTTGGCACTGATCTCACACTGAAACCACTTTTGATAACATTTTCATGACCTTTTCTAGGTTCCATACTTATGTTCTTGGATCTAGACATGCTATCTTTTATAGCATCTGCTTTTCCTTGTTCATAAAAATGGTTTGCTACCATGTCTGGATTCATAGCTGTAAATAACGACTTGTGGTAACCTTTAGCATCATTCATTTCATTTTTATCATTAAGAAACTTCTTAACAAAATTATTGATGTCGCTTTGGGTATTCTTTACACTTTTTGCGTCCTTTACGTTAAATCTATATTTTTTTTCTCCAACCTTGTATTCAAAACCTTTGAATTCGTTAGAAAAGACTTGTTCAGTCTTTTTATTAAATATAGATTTCTGAGAGTTTAATACCTTATTGTTTTCCTCAGATTCCTTATTGTAACGGTTGAAAAAATCTACAGCTTTCTTTTGCTCAGGCGCTAACCTGTTTCCTGCTTTGATCTCTTCGTAATATTTAGACTTTTGCCCGTCTAAGTGGCTTTTAGCACTGGCAACTTGCTCTTTAAGCGCTAATTTTTTTCTTTTAATATCTCTTTCTGTATCTTCATCTTCATCAAAACTAAAACTATCCTCTATCATGAAATTAATTTCATCATTTGATAAATGAGGCTTAGTTTGTTTATAGTACTCTTTTAACAGTTGATCATCATCAAAACTACTAAAGTCTTGATTAAGTCTTACGTAATCTTCTAAATTACCACCTGTTTCATTCATAAAATCTACAGCTTTCTGTATATTTTCAGGTAAATCAACTCCAGACTCTTCAGCTTCAGTTACAGCTTCTTCTACTTCTTCTGCTAATTGTTCTGTTTGTTCTTGTACTTCTTCTTCTTTTATTTCTTCTAATACAGGTTGTTCTTCTTGTTTTTCTTCAACAATTTCTTCAACAACTTCTTCAGCCTCTTGTTCAACAGGCTCTTCTGTAGTTTCAGATGGATTTGGTATTTTATTTAAATTACTTAAATCCAACTTAATAGTACCGTCTTCATCAACCTCATTTTTAGGTTGCTCTTCGACGGGTTTTTCTTGATCAACAACTTCCTCAGTCTGTTGGTCAACTGTAGATTCCTCTACAACTTCTTGTAATTCTTCTGACATAATATAATATTATAAAATTAAACAATTTTTAGGCATTGAATAAACCTAAATCTATACCACCCATAGTATCATTCGATGTAGATTCAAAGTTCTTAGGTGGCTTAGCGTTATTCCTTTGATCTATTAATTCAGACTGTTGAGATGCTTGAATTTTAGTTCTTTCATCTTTTCTGTCTTCTTTGTATTTTTCTTTATCATTAACAGTTTGATTCTCCAATTGTTTTAATTGCATGTTTAATTGGAATTCTAACTGCATTAACTCTTTTTTACTAGCAACTTCTTGTTGAAGTTTTTGTAGTTCTAGCTGAGCTTTAGTTTGTTCTAATGCTGTTTGTATCTGTATAAGAGCTTGTTGCTTTTGTACTTCAGCTTGAGACGCAGCTTGTTGAGCTTGAGCATTAGCTTGTGCTTGTGCTTGAATATTTCTTTCTTGCATCTGCTGATCTCTTTCTTGTTTTTTCTTTCTACGTATTTTAAGTAGCTGGTTTGCAAGTTTTATATTTTTAATATTTCTAAGATCTATAGCATCATCAAGATCAATCATTTTTTGTGCGATAGCAACTTGTATGTTATTTTCAAGAAGTTGTTTTTCCTCTTCATCAGGTGCTAACTCTAAAAATATTCCAAAATCATAAAGATGTAACTCTTGCATTTCAGATAAAACAGCAACATTGTGAGAACCTATAGCTTGTATAAAAGCATCTCTTGTTGGTGAATACTCTAAAATGTCAGATATTCTAAGTGATAATGAGTCAGCTGTTTCAGATGTTAAAAATAAACCAGCTTGTAATATGTGTCTCGTAGCTGTGTTTGAATTTGCAGCAGCAAGTTTTTGTATACCAACCAAAGCATTACTATCAGGTGTACTAGCGTCTCTAGCCTCATTAAGACCAGTTGCATCACGTATCATCTGTAAGTAGTAATTATAAGTTTGTATTAATGTTTGCATTTTAGAACCACCAGAACCACTATTTATTTCTTGTATAGGTACTTTACCAGGGTTCATATCACCTTCAGATGTAAATGATCTACCTAATATAGAACCTGTTTGAAAGAACATGTTTAATGCTTCCTGTGGATTATAATTTGTTCCATTACCTAAATCAATTTCAGCTAAACCATCAGCGTCTAAATATATACCGTCTGGTACTATTCTTGACATAACTTGTTGTAGCTTTAAATGAGTTAACTGTATCATATCTGCAAAACCAGTTATTCTACTAACTAATGATTCGATTCTACCTTTATACATTCTTGGAGCTACGATGTTGTAATTCATTTTAACCTTAGTGTAATCACTTTTAGGTCTCATCATGTTTTTAGCAAGTTCCCATTTTAATAATCTTTGAGTTCCTAAAACCAATGCTCCTTCGTATAGAACCTCTATAGATCTAGACATTTTTCCATATCTAGCTTCTAGCTGCTCATCTAAACCTGGTGGATTAAAACTATCATCTTTTATAATAATCTTAGTAGCACCAGTTGCAGTTTCTTTAACCTTATATACTTCATTAGCGTATGTTTTATAATTAAAATATAAAACTTGTATTGTGTTTTTATCTAAGTTGTTTGTTTCAGATACTGTTCTATTGAATAAACCAGTGTTGTGAACACCTTGTTTAGTTATATTGTTTAAATCTTCGTTAGTTAAATCAGGAAATTGTTTTTTAACTTCATTTAAATGTAGTGATTTTATTTCTCCTACATAATATATGTCATCAAAATAAGGCGACTCAGTATATGAGTATATCATGTTAGCTGGATCGCAGTATTCAACTTTAACACCTTCAGATGTATTATAACTATTTTTTACAGCTGCTATACCTATTGTAGTAAGATCATAATTTAACCTCTTTCTAGTTAATTCATACTTATTACCTTCTAATAGTGTGTTTATAGCTTGTTCTTCAGCTATTTCAACAGCTTGCTTATAGTTTAATTGCATATGTAGATCAAGCTCTTCTTTAGAGTCTGGTAACTCTTCAGTAGCGTTCTCTTGCATATCAACATTAAAATTTTCTTTAGCAAACTGTATTAATTCCTTAGTTTGCATGTCTCTAAGTATCGATTCCATATACTTAGTTCTTTTACTAACACCATATGGATCTTGAGAAAAAGCTTTTATATCATAAGCTCTTTCAGATATACCGTTAACTACTATATCTACAAATTTAGGTATAATAGGTACAGGTTTCCAATCTAAGTTTAAATAAGATAAATCACCATTAATAGATAGTTCGTCTTTATATTTTTGTATACTCTGCTCTCCTCGTGCGTATAATCTTAATCTATGAAACTCATTAGAGTTACTATAAAACCTATTAGTACCTGAATCTCTTTTGAACCACTCAGACTCTATAGCTTTAGCAACCTTTAAACCATATTCTTGGCTATTTTTTTCTAAATCGCTTGCGATTTGACTTGGAAAGTAACCTTTTACAACTGATTCAGCCATGTTATTCTATTATTTTTGATCGCATGCCAGCTTGTTTATATCTAGCAAAACTTATGTTTAATTTTTGTTTTTCCATTGATGCGTGTGGAGTATATAAATGCCTGTTACAAGCCATAACCGCTAGGCCAGAGCTTATTGCAGCATCGTATTTAGTTCTTTTATTTATATCAAATCCAGCCCAGTCGTTTAAAGTAGAATTAAAATACATATTTCCATAAGTACCATCTCCTTTTAAACCTACATGATCTTGTATATACATTTCTATTGCAGCTGCGTGAGCTTGTTTAATATCTTCACTTGAATTAGGTATACCACCTATTTCTTTTTCTGCTACAGATAATTTATTCCAAACTTTATCTGGTCTATTCATTGAATAACCTCTATAACCTCGCCTTTTTAAATAATACAATAGACGTGGTTTATTATTCTCTGCAAGTATAGGCATCCCGTAAAATACAAGTGCCATTAGAACGTCTTCAAAGAAGATCTCAGCAGTCTGAGGTCTTGCTATATACTCTAAAAAGAATTGATTAGGTGGACAGTTTTCCATAGAAAACTTTGTTAACCCATGCAATGCACCTTTAGACCCTGTTCCATCTACAGTTCCTGATATATCATATGAGTCACAACCGAATGCTCCCATATGTTCGTTACCAGGTGTTTTTCTACCGTTTTTAATAATTACGTTATTCTGTAAGTGAACTGGTGGAACCCAGCTAACTTTAAATCTACCATTATTGTCAGGATAAAATACTACTTTTGAATCTTTACTACCCATAGCCCACTGAAAATTACCTTGTGTTATTCCAGCAGAGCTTTTTAAATCTTCATTATAATCTATTTGTTCGTATATTTTAACTAAATTAAATATACTATTATTTGCTTCATCTCTAAAAGCATGTTCCTCTGTACGTGGAAACTGCCTGTAAAATTCGTTTAAAGCATCTTGGTCATTCTTTAATCCATCAGCTTCATTTTGCCAATGTTCTATTACACCTATTTCTATTGGATCGCCTTGTGGCCCAAAAGTTTCCTCTGTAGGAGTGTTGAACGCAGGTATTCCATACATATCAATGAATCCTTCGTAGTTCCATTCCATAGGTATGAACAAAGAATATAATCCTGAGCGAGTTTGGCCATTGGCGTTTCTTTTCGTAACATCTGAATTATTATATAGTTTCTTAAAATTTGTTCCTCCTTTATCTAAAGCATTTGATGTTGAACCCATCATACACTTACCAATTATTCTCGAACCGAGCCTGAGGGTGGTTTTTGTGACGCGCCAGTTATTGAGGA
>OCVQ010002881.1_pt1 | contig 10750 bp, 5 predicted proteins | sample 1539061 | NCBI WGS metagenome assembly OCVQ01 (sample SAMEA3355526, study PRJEB22509) | marine metagenome | biome: marine; feature: river plume; material: water | place: USA | collected 2010-08-08 | depth 0.5 m | reverse complement strand
ATGTAAGAATTCTTTTTTATCTCTAACATATATTTTTTTAAATGCGTTTAATTGCAATATTATAGTGTCTATATCAAGCGATAAAGTCTCACTATGGTCAATCGATGTAATAAATCCTTTTGGCGCATTTAACGGTCGAATATAAACAGCACAGACTTTATTTTTAACAGGATGTATAGTATTTGAATAGGGGATTAGCTCTACAAATGCCTCTTCATAACCAAATTTAGATAACTCTAATAACTGTTCTTCTGTTTCAATTAACCAGTACATAACTTTTATTTTGACCAATATACGAAACTATATTTAGTCAACCAAGTTAAATTAATATTCTCTAGATTTATCTACTTTAGATTTATTTACTATAGATTTACTTACTATTGATACCGGTTTATTCTTAGGGGTGGTTTGGAATGCTTTTATTGCCATATCTGCTATAACTGCAGAATTTTTTTTCGGATTATCCTTTTGCATTTGCTGGTAAATGTTAAGATCAAGAGCAAATTTTGTATAGTTAAAATTTAAGAATAGACCTAAATTTTTTCTTTTAGTTGTTTTTTCAGCAATTAAAACTTGGTTTTTATTAACCCTTTCAATAGTTTTTGAAATACCTGTTATAGACCAAGGAATAGTAAAAGGAATATATGTTTTAAAATCCCACTTAGGGTCTTTGTTTTTAATTGCATTATAGGTTTGTGGGTCTAATTCAATAAATATAGGTTCGTTAATTTTATAGCAAAAACATCTTGTAAATTGTCCTAAAAGATACTGGTCAACAGAGGGACGAGGATATGATTGAACTGGTGTTGCTTTTACTTTAGAAATATCTATTTTATTTATACGATTATATTCAGTCAGGTCATCACTTATAACATAAGGACCTCTATAAGCTTCTCTAGTTTCATTATTATAAAGTGCTGCATTTTGGATAAATGGTTGTGGGAGACTTTCGTTTTGAGTAGCGTCTTCTATTTGGAAGATTTGAACTATGGGTTTATCATTTGGGGATACACCCGAAAAAAACTGTCCCTTATAATTTTTCCAATATGGGCCAATGTGTACTCTTCCATTAGCAAATTGGAATTCGCCCCCGGATGTGTACAGATTAGTAATTACTTTATTTAAAGGTATATAAGCCATAATTTACTATTTTATGCAGGTCCCCAATATTCAAAGTGCCAAATTTCATCACACGATCCTACGTTGTCTGCCATTCTTTTAGGATTATACCAATTAAATTTTGCTCCTGCTGTTGCTATTTGTTTATAAATTTCAGTTTTTCTTCCTTTTAAAGAGGCTTTTGGAGAAGTTGCTCCATTAGTTACTTGGTAAAGATTACCAAAATCAACCGCGCAACCATACCCATGAGGTCCTGCACCTGTACTACCACCAAATCTAAGAGCTGAAGAAACTCTAAATGGAATCTTATTTTTCACCATATAGTCAACCCATTTTTTAAATTGTCTGGCTGCTACAGGAGCTAGATAATAATATTTTCCATCTATAGAATTAGTAGTACCATAAGCATTGAATTTACCAGGATGAGTTGCAGGTCCATAACAAGCTACTAATTGTCCTTTTTTTATCATCGCCTTAATTTGAGATTTGCTTTTGTACTTAGCTTTTTGACCTAAGTCTTTTATATATTTAACTTTAGCTTGGGGGGCATTTCCAATAGTAGATACTCCAAACCCTTGAGGATTAATTGTTGGTGCTGGGTCATCTGGTAAAGTTTTACCTGTATATGGACTACTTACAGGACCAGTACTTCCTCCACCTCCGCCTCCTGCTCCTGCTCCACCACCACTTGGAGAGCTTTTAGATGTACCTACAGGTTTATAGTTATTTTCACCCAATTTATTGTGAGTGTCTACTGTGGATATTGTTGAAATCTTAGTATCCCATGATGATGGGGTTACTGAATGTGATAATGATTTTATTATTAATTTTATATCTTTTGGGTTATAGCTTAAAGGTAATGATTTTCCATCAACCTTAAAAGCATCATAAATTCTTAATCCTCCTAATCCTTTTAGAGTTAAACTCATATTAAAAGGAAGAAAAAATGGTGCCGGACCTGTTTTTGATTGGAAGTATTGATTAATTAGTAATGATGAAATTGTTCCCCCTGAATTTTTTAGGACATCAATATGCTCACTTTCATCAAAATTTCTCTCATCATATACTTGTTTAAATGATTCTTCTACTTTACTTTCTTTATATATTCTAACAATTGTCTCTGCTACTGATTCTTTTTTTTCATCTGATTTACCTTCTTTTTCAAGTGATGGTTTTTTTTCTACAAAAGTATTATCAATTAATCCTTTACTGTATGCTGAAAATGAAGTTGCTCCACCACTTATTGAATTTCCGTTTGATTGGGCTCCAATTGTTATTTGAGTAGCCATAGCATCTGATAATTCTGAATTTAAATCCATTGATTTTACAAATGACCCCTGATTCCCTCCAAATAAAGAATTATTGGGGGTGACAAATCCGTTAGTAATTAATGTAGTTGATGTTTCTTTTTTAACCATTAATACTGGTGATTCAGAAAGTATTTCAACCCTACCTGTATCTTCATTATATATCGTTCTAAATTCATTAATTCCCCCACAACAAATACTTATTTCATTTAAAACAGCATCTACTAAGGCTAATACAGGAACTTCTAATTCTTCTTCTTCATTTTCACTACCTAATGAATTCATTAATTCAGCAATCATATTAACGTTAACAAAAACATTAGCTAAAGGATATACTAAATTTGGGTTTGAAAACCTTTCAGGTTTTTCAACTGTTGCACTAGGTGACTTTTGCATCGCCGTATTCATTATAGTATCAGTGGGGATGGAAGGTAAAGCTAATCCTTCTGAAATTGCTCTCATAGCACCCGAAAATGCTCTTGAAAAAGCACCTTGTTTTTCTAAAGCATTTTTTTCTTCCTCACTTGGTGGGGGGAGAAAATCGTTTCCATTAAAATCTTTGTATTGAATTAAAACCTTATTAGGATCACTTGAAAAGTTTCCTGGGTATGTCACCATAAAATCTTTTTGAGCATATTTATCCTTTTTTACTTTATAAAGATATTCATTATATACTAAATCAAACTCTAAAACTACATTTTGTTTTTCATCTTCAACGTTAGCTATTCTTTGCAACATAGCTAAAAACACACCAAAGGTTATTAAGGTTGTAGGTGAATACTCAGGATCTGCTGATTTTTCATATACATCAAATTTTAACGCCCCATAAGGAACGTTTATGTCTATTTTTTTTCCATTTATTGGTATCCTTTTTAATGGCATTGTATGAATTGTTGCATCTTTAATAGAATCAAAAATAAGTCCTTTATCAACATCATTGAAAAGTTTTTTATCAGCAAATACTGAGTATAAATCATAATTTAATTGAGATTTAAAAGCATTAGAAATTACTACTGATCCTTCTTCTTTAGCATCCTCCATATCACCCTCACTTAATGTATCACCTTTCCACCATTCACTCAAATCCGTTGCCGTATTTACAAATGCTTCTGCTCCATAATCTACTATCGCAGAAGCACCATCGATTGCGAAAGTACCTACATCAACTGCGAAATTCCATATAGTACCAGTGATTGAGTTAACTGGGGTGATTGGGGTTTTATATTGGTCCTTTGTTGATTGAGTATCAGTTGCAATATCATATTCAACATCAGGTGCGGGGGGTTTCATTACAAAGTCTGAATTAATTGAAAAAGGTGTTTTAACTGCTTTTGCCGCAGTAGTAGTTAAACTTGATATAACATCCCCTAATCCTGTAAGATTAACAGTAATATCATAACTTCCATCATTATTATATTTCCAGTTAAATTTTGTTATTCTACCAAAAAACCCTTCATAATTTCCATCTCTATCTGCTTTTTCCTCTGCTATAGCAGATTTTATTTTGGCTTGTGGAGGTTTAACTTTAAACAAAGCCACAAGTGGTTTTGAATAAGATGAATCTGCGTATACGGTTTCACCTGCATTATTTTTATAAACTGTATGACCAAATTCTAATAAAACAGTATAACCCGGTCTCATATATAGTATATCAATTATCGCAAATTGTTCCCTACTAAAACATTTAATATTTACTTTTGCTTGAGCCAAAGCTCCATCATTTTTATATTCAAAATCTATACTAGTAACTCCTGGAGGGGGGACATAACCCCTTTCTGAATTAACTTTTGTATCATTATAACCCCACCCATAAGCTTTTGTGAATTGTTCTGGGTATGGGGTTGAACCACCATCTGCTCCTGGGATTCCATTGGGATTGTCCACACTAACTGCTCCTACAACTGAGCGTTTTCCTGAAACGCTATTAACTGTTCCTTGTAACACACATTTTCTTGCTAATCCACTATAATGCCAATTGCTAGTCTCTAATCCTTCAAGTAAACCTTCTTGCAAAATTTGATCGTATACAGCTGTTCCTGGCATGTCATCTATACCTGGGGTTATTAGTACACCACTTGCTAAACGCATCCATGGAGTTGATTCATAAAGAGATTGTTTACTTTTTATTCCTTTATAATCAGGGTGGTTTTGACCTTTTACTTGAAACCCATCAGCCATATTTGTTTGACGAATGTATACTTGTCTCTTTACGTATTGTCTAAAATTAGAACCTATTAATCCCATTTATATATTATTTATTACGTTAAAACTTGCTAAAATACTACTTAAATCCTGTGGTATTCTGATTTGGGTTCCTTTATTAATATAAATAGAACCTGGGGTTACATAGTTAGGATTTGCTATTGCTATAACCCAATATAATGATACATCTCCATAAAACTGATTTGCTAATAAATCTAACCTATCTCCCCATTCTGTAATAACCCAAATATCATCTGGGTTTGGTGGTACTTCTGGATATCGTACTGTACTATAATACTGTACCCTTAAAGGACCTGCAATAGGGTTTATATTACGTAATTTTGGTAAGCCTTGATATCTTTTCATAATTAATCTTCTCTGTGGTATTTATGTTGATACAGATGCTGATGCATATAGACTTATTTTTGGATCTGTTTCAGACATGCCTCTTTTTAAATTAATAAATCTTGTTAAACCATATTGAGGTACTGTATTTTCAATCGGTACAAAGTCAAATCCAGTTACATTAATCATATGTGGTAATTCTTTAACACTATGATCATAATCTCCTCCATCATTAATACCTATCTCCCATGTTGATTCTGTAGGTATAGTATACGAAATAGATTTTATAATTCCAAGTTGATTATAAAGATAACCCCCTACTGTTAGTCTTGCTAAATTTCCTTGCATATATCCTGCTGGGGAGTATGTAGGTGCTAAACTAGATGCTAAAAGGTTTAATTTTTTATACATTGGGGCTAATTCTGCTTTGGATTGAGCATAAACTGTCCATCCCATACTAATGCTTCTTTCAAAACCCTTATAATTGTGAAATTTATCTGCTCTACCTATATATTGAGTAGATCCCCAATCAGCAGAATACTTATCATCAAAAGAGTTTATAAATGCTCTAAAATGCATGTAGGTAGAACCTCCAGTTCCGTCATTTTTAAGAATACCAATACTAAATTTACATAAATCATTACCATGAGCTTTTCTTGAATCGTTAGGAACAGAACCAGTATAAGGCATTCTAGCATTAATTTTATCTAATGCTGGACCAACTGCACCATATTTAAGAACTCCTGATGATAGCTGTGGTTGTTTTCCAGGATCTCCATGGCTAAGCCTATATTCAATATTTTTAGCATTACTACCATTATAATCTGGGGCTAAAGACATTATAGTAGAACTACCTACTGTTGGGGAAGTTGGGGTTCCTATAAGATTTCTTCTAAAATCTTTTATTTCAGGTTCACCTCTAAGTTTACCTGGATTTGTTGGTTCACCAATAATTTGTTCTTGGGTCCAAGTAGAAGAGTTATTTAATGATTGTAATGGAGTTATTTGTGGCCAATTCTCCTTAACATATACATTAAACCCATTTGCAGAATTATATTCATCAAGAGGTAATATGGAATTAGAACTATTATTTATAGGTTCAATTTTTTTATTATAATCTAAAGTTACACTAGATGCATCTGGGTTTGATAATAAACTAACAGCATATGTAATTTGAGGTGGTATTGAATTTTTAGATGAAGCGTAAGTTTTGATTGAACCCGATGGAACAACCTCATCTATTAAATTATTATTTATTGAAAATGGAGATAAAGCTTGACCTGCATCTAAATCTGTTGTTCTATCTTCAGATAAAGATTCATGATTTGATTGAGTGAAATTAGATGCTGTTAAAGAAGTAAAATAAGATGATGTAGGTGCAGGTTGAGGGGTGGATGAATATGTATTTCTCTCATCTTCTGGGATAACAGTTGTTATCAAATCATTATTGATAGTAAAAGGAGATAATTCATCCTGATCCGCTAATAAACTATTGTTATTTGGGTTATTTGTGTCAATTTGGTTTGACCTTATAGTTAATTCTGAATATGAAGTATCGTCATTGACTATTCCATTAGAAACTACTGTAGAAGTTCTACCTTCAGGTTTTGTAACATTAAGAAGTTCATTTTGTAATCTTGTTAATGCATTACTTTTTTCTGGTCCTCTATTAACCTTAAAATCCATATTAGCTATATTCAGAACTGATGCTGAAATTGCTAAGTCGGATGCTTGATAATAAACTTGACGTGTTGTATCTCTAAAATCTTGTAGATCTTGATTAGGAAGTGAATTACCTAAATAATTTGGGTTATTTACTCCTGTTCTTTGATCTGCGAATTTAATTCGTGTTTTTCCTATTCCTAATATAGATCCCGGACCACCCCCATACTCTAAAACATTAACATCTTCATTTTTTGTATCTTGTTTATCGTACCAAATTTTTAATAATCTATTATCAAAACTACCATTTATCCCAGGTATTAAGGTTTGGATAAATTCCTGGAATGGGTTTGGTTGTTCACTTCCTAATATAAGTGGATTATTTAAATTAAATAAATCAAAAAGTGGATTTCTTTCTGATGTTGTTTCGGCCGCAGTAGAAAATACATTATTATCTGCTAAATTTGCTACCTTAGCAGCAGTTTCATATTTTACTAAACCACCATTAGATAATTGAGAAGTTAAACTGTTATTATCTAAACCAGGAGAAAATGGATTTAATCCTAATAAATTTAAATGTGTTCCTGAAAAATTAACCCCAGCTTGGGCTATTGTTGAAGTTGGTAAATATACACCTTGATTTACAGTACCTCCTGCGGTTCCGGCACCTCGCGAAGCTTCTGTTTTTACAGAAGTTCTTGATAATACATTTTGTTTTGCTATAAATAATAAACCATTAGGTGACTTTAAATCGAAAAACATTTGTGTTAATCGACTTACATCATTAACAGATTTAATAGGAGCCATTAACCCTCCTCGCAAGAGAGAATCAGGGCCTCCAGTATTAAAAATGTTGGAACCATCATCATTATAGTCTGGTATAGGTTTTACAATATAAGGTTGATTACTATAACCCCCTCCAGGTTTATCTGATGCTTGTCCTAAACCAAACTTTAATGACCTTAAATCTGTTTTTAGGTCTATTAAAGCCATATATTATTTTTTAAAATGACGTTCCCTCAGGTGCGTTATCTCTATAGTTATAAGTTGGGACTTCCCCTTCTAAATCTAGTAATGATGGAGATGGTTTACCTGCCATAGTAGGGTTTCCATTTAATGAATATTCATTATGTAATGTTGATTGATCAAATTGTGGAATTGATGGAGTTGCTCCATCTAATTCTGATAGAAGAGATCCTCCTACTGTTAGTTTGTTTAATAATGATGTTGCCATAATTCTTGTTTTTAATTGTTTTGTTATAAATATTAGCCCATTTTAGAGGATGCCAATGATATTGTTTTTCCTACTTTAGAACCATCAATAAATACGTCTCCTCCTGCTTCTACTATTGAAATTAATTTATCTAATTTAGCTTCTACTCCGGCCATCTCTGATTCCTTTTTTTTACTTCCAGCTCCTTCTTCTTCTTCACTACCCCCAAATATTGAACTTAATCCTCCTGATACAGCACCTAATGCTGTTAAAGCTCCTATAATAGGTAATGCAAAAAATCCTGCTAATGATATTGCTGTTAACCCTAAGGCAATAGATCCTAAACTAGCACCTACTGTAAAAAGGTCTGGCGCCGCAGCTGCAAGTGGAAGTAATGATGAAGATAACGTTGTTAGATTTGGTGCTAATTTTTCTACAGCAATTCCTAAAGGTAAAAGTGCAAGTCCCAATAACCCTAAACCAAATGCTACAAATGGCATAAATATTGCAGCAGGTACTAATGAAAAAATTCCTAATGCTAAGGCTGCAAAACCTAATCCTGCCATAGGTAATAATGCAACCTTTTCAAAGGTAATAGCATCAAATAATGTAACAAACCCATCAGCAGCAAATTGAATTCCTTTACCCATCATCATTGCTCCTGCTCCTATTAATGTAAAACTTATACCTAACCCAATACCCATTGCCATTAAAGCTGCTAAACCAACTGCACCTACTCCACTAACCATTGCTCCTCCTAATGCAACCAATGCTGGAATTAAGACTGTTATACCTGCTGCTGCTAGATATGAAGCTCCTCCAAATAGTGCTAAACCTACTGATCCAGGAATCATTAATATTCCAGCAAGTGCTAATAAAGATAAGGCTCCTATACCTGAAAAAGTAGTTGACATACTATTAAGACCTGTTGATAATGCTGTAAAATTAGCTGTTAATGCTGTTAATGGTACTAATCCTATAAATGCTAAAAATGGAATTGAAGCTACTGCTGGGATAGCAGCTATACCAAATATTCCTAAATTTATAGCACCTTTTCTAACTGGGCCTCTGCCCATAGAACGTAAACCTGCAGCTAAACCTTGTAAGCTTTTTTTAACTCCTGCTCCTCCTGAGCCTGTTTTTCCTAATTTTTTAGATGCATCTGCTGCTTTGTCAGCACCCTTAGTAGGCGTCATAGACTTAGCTGCAGCTTTTAACCTTCCAGTCCCACCACCTTTAACCATTTTTGAAATACCACTAGATAGTTTACCAAAATTTGAAAAAGCATCTTTAAAACCACTAGCTACACCTTTTGCTCCTTTTATAAGATTTGGCATTTTTGTAAATAAGGCAACTCCTAGTGCACCATAAATTACTATACTATTTGAAGCAATATCAGCAAAAAATCCTACTATAGGAGCTAATGCTTGTTGTAGTTTTGCAATTGCAGTAGCAAATTTTTCTTGAGCATCTACTCGTTTCATGTCTTCAAGAGTAGCTTTTTGGGCATCATTTAAAGCATCTTCTGAAAGGCCATTTTGCATTTCTTGAGCAAGTAACATTTGTGCCATTTCATCTCTACTCATACCCATTGCTTTTGCTTGTGCTTCTTGTTGGATACGGTTCATTGAACTAAAATTAGCGGATGTAATACCTTGATTAGCTAATTCTCTAGCTACTCCTTCAAGATCATTATCTAATGCTAACTGTCTTGCTTTTTCTAAGTTAAGACTTCTACCAGTTAATAATTCAGCTTCCATTTCTGCTTCAATAGAAGATTGGAAATTTAATAATGAACCTGCAATTTTATCAACTTGACCAAGATTCATTCCTAATCCTCTTGCTGCTGTAGCTGCTTTTGCTAATTTATCTGGAAAACCTGCATAACTAATAGAAATACCTTCTGAAACATTAGCTACATCTCGTAATACTTGACCATGAGCTACAGCTGTTCTATTTTGCCTATTTGCAGAATTAATACCATCTACAATAGCTTCATTTTGGGCTTCAATATTACCACCATTTACTTTAGATAAACGTGCTAAATTAGCTGCTTCTTTTCCAGCTAACCCCATTTCTTTTTTCATTGAAGCAATTTCTCCAATGTTTTCCATGTCAAATGCTGCTGTAGCATTTATACCAAATTCTTTAGTTACATCACTAGCAGCTGCAATTAATTCAGCAGATGTAATTAAACCACTATTAAACAGAGCTAATGATGTAGACATCGTATTCATGTCTTGACCTGTTTGTTGTTGGAAATCTGTTGCTGCTTTATCTACTTCATTAAAGCCTTTTATTAAATTTGTTAAAAGAAATGATGGGTCTGTTAAAGTATTACCTAAACCTTTAAAAGCAGATACCATACCTACACCTAGCACTTGAAGTCTTGATACTTTTTTTCCAGCATCATCTGCCTTAGTTGCGAAGTCTTTCATATCTTTCGCAACTTTGTCTATTCCTATAGCTTGAGCTACACCCCCAAATGATTTTTTAAAGGCGTCAGCAAGTCCACCTGCTATTCCTAGGGATTTATTTATTCTTTTTTGGGATTCTTCTTGTTCTTTTGAGGTTTTAACATTTTTTCCTGCAGTATTAACTAATTGTTTTCCAAAAGCTATACGTTGTGCATCTGCATCGGCCGTTTCTAATGCTATTCTTAAATCTTCTTCTGCATTATTAAGTTTATCTTGTTCTAATGAAATGGAATTTAAAATTGCTTCTTCCTCTTCTTTGGAAGAATCTACAAGTTGTTGTTTTAATCTATCGATTTCAGATACAGAATTCGTCCTTGCAGAATTAGCATTTACAATATTATCTGCTTCTTCTAGTATTAATTTATTTAACTCTTTATCAGTTCCAAGAATAGAATTTGTAAGAATTAATTGTTCTCTTTTAGCTG
>OCVQ010002874.1_pt1 | contig 10778 bp, 16 predicted proteins | sample 1539061 | NCBI WGS metagenome assembly OCVQ01 (sample SAMEA3355526, study PRJEB22509) | marine metagenome | biome: marine; feature: river plume; material: water | place: USA | collected 2010-08-08 | depth 0.5 m | reverse complement strand
AGATGCCACAGCATGATCAAGTGCTGTAACCGCAGTAGTTTCTGTACAAGTTTCACTATTAGCAAAACCTGAGCCTCTAAAGTTGTTAGGCATAGCTACTGTTAGTACTCCGCCACTTCCACTTACTGATTTTACTACAAATTTACAGCCTGTTCCGCTTGCGCTTGTTTGTGCGTCAGCAACTGTTATAATGTCACCTACAGCATAACCTGAGCCTGCTGTTGTAACTTTTCCGTTTTTAATACCACCTGTAGCACCAACTCCATTTACTGAGCTGACGAATACTTTGGTATTTCTGGATAGATTTAAAGCCATTGCTTTCTCCTATTTTTTACTTTGAAAGTACGTCGCTAGATGTTTATCAGCGTTTGTAATTTCTTTTTTAATACCTGCACTGTAAGGTTATTTCGCCAATTCCTAAAGGTTTTAATACCCCTTCGTCTGTTGACATGTTACTTACAGTTAAGGAAGTTGTTGTTAATGCTGGATTGACAGTATCGTCATATACCAACATATCATTGTCGTCTACTACTCTTTCAATGTCTTCCATTAGTAGAGCTAAGACTTCTTGAGGGTCCTCTTGGTTTTCGACATAAACTCTTACGTCTAAAGTCAAGAATCTCCACTTAAAACCACCTGGTTGATATTCTCTAGTTTCATCTCCAGCTACCACGCATAATTTCGGGAACTCTTGGATTTCATCTAAAAATACCATGCCTCCATGACAGTTTTTAAATATATTTGAATTGTATGGAAACTGTCCATCAATTCCGTTTAATTTTTTTACGATAGCATCTACTACTTTACTTCTTCCGGTTCTGTATGTGTTGGCCATTATACTCTCCTAGTAGTTAGTGCTTCGATTTTAAACATACCTAATGCTAAGTTTCTTATACTTTTTGAAATTAAAGGTTTTGGGTCATAGCCACTAGGCCATTTTCTTTTTCCTGTGCTTTCAAAAGTTTCATAAGGATTTAATCTGTATGTATATTTTACTAATAATGTTCTTGCTGCGGGGGTAATGCTTTCTACCATTGTTGACCTTGCAAATCTACCTGTTTGGTATCTCAATGCAGGTCTCCCCATGTTTCTTCTGACTTCTTCTGGAAGTCTTTTATTAATTGCTCGTTTGACTGTCAATAATCCTGCTGCGGCTATTGCGAAGTCTGTGTCTCCTTTACCCTTTTCTGTAGAGGGTCTACCTGGACCTTTAGGTAGTTGTTTAGCTATGTCTGGTGTTATTCCAGCTGCATATACTATTGCTCTTTCTGTTGGCACTTCTGTTGTTCTTGATGCCTTGCTTGTTTTATTTACACTTTTTGGAGCTTTTTTGTATTTAGTATTATTTTTGGCTTTACCCTTACCATACATTTTTCTTTTAGTAGGAGTATTAACAATCATAGTACCTATCATATCCATAGGGGTATCTGAGCCTGGGCTATTGGCTGTTACTGAAGCAGAAGTAGGTTTAGTGTATTCTTTACTTAATATTTCTTGAATAACCTTTTTTACATTAAGTCCAGCTTGTTTATCTGCTGCTGATTTTTTTCTATTTCCTGTATCTGATTCTAATTGTAAGAAGATTCTATTATTTAATTTTAAGCCGCCTTTAGTAGTTACTTTTAGTACTTCTTCTGACTTTAATCCTAATTTTGATTTAAAAGATTTTAATTGATTATATTGGTCTACACTTTCAAAATCTTTTTCAGTTAGTTCTTGCCCATCTTCGCCTGTTAATTGTTCTTCTGCTAATCCAGCTGCAAGTCCTGCTCTTCCTTTTTCTGTTACTGAGTATACATGCCCTACATCAAATATCTGTCTTTTTCTACCACTTGCAGTTTTACTTCTTCCATGAAATAATTGATTATACCTAGGTAGCTTTATTAAAGCAAGTACCAGTCTCTGATTTACTCTTCTAAATAATGCATAATTATCTCTAGGAGTTTTTCTTCTGTTTAAACCTTCTTTTATTAAAAATGTTAATTTAGTTTGAGTAGAAGATTCTATTTCATAATCGTCTTTATTGTTTTTTATTTCGTCTTTCCAGTCCCTAATTAGTTCTTTAGTTAGTTCTTTATACTTTTCACTTATATTCTTACTAGGAGCTTTTCCTTTTCTTCTTTGGTAAGATTGACTTAACTGTGTGGCAAAAATATCTGTATCTATTACTATTTGAGTTTCTGCTCTATTTAGTAGTTTTCTTAAGCCTCGCATGACTTTTCTGTCACCGGTAGCTTTTCCATCTCCAATAGTTAGCTCATGAATCTTATTAAGACGTTCTTGAACGTTTTTTATGGACACTAGCTATATATCTTATACATATCAAGTATACGCTTAATATGGTCTGGAAATCCTATATTACCGCTTAAGCTAGAAGATAGTGCATTTTCTACACTTGCTCCTGATATAGACATTCTCTCTTTTCTTTCATCTTTCATATAGTACTTAATCAAATCAAATACTGCTAGTTTTAAATCTTCAGGGGTATTTACATACCCTGCTTTATATGTAATCTTTACAGATTTCATTCCACGAGGCCAATATTTAGTTCCCGTGCTATTTGTTCTTGTTACGCTATCGGATTCACTATCAATAATATATTCATATTTACCACTACTGTCAGAATTTTCTGTAATTAGTGTAACATATGCGTCAGCTTGACTTGTTCTTTCTTCAACGGATACTACCTGTATCAAAGGAGATTCATCTAGTATTATAGTTTCTACTGTGGAATCTTTTATATTTTTATATTCAACTTTATTAGTACTTGCATAGTCTATTAAAGAACTTCCGCAATAACTTTTAACAAGTTGGGAAACACTATCGATTACTACATTAATACGTGCGTCATGCTCGAGACTTTTTAGTCCTGCAAAATCTTTGTATTGTTGTAATGTAACTAAATCTGCCATATGTTTTCCTTAAAAAAGTCTTGTGGGAGAATAAACTCCCACAAGATAGTAAAGCTATTAACTAGCTTTGTACTGAAGTGTATGACACGCTGTTGAAGCATCGATAAGGTCGGTAAAACCTAGTCTTTGCGAAGCGACTAATACTCTTCTTTGGTTTGCTACTTCGTAGTCAGACTCAATAGTAACACCTCTTAATCTAGGCATTACAAAGTTTTTCGGATTAACAGCAAGTCCGAAGAATTTGCCGACTGCTGGAGTTTTAAACTCGTCACATACGATTACTTTTGAGCCGAAGACTTCTCCGATTTCACCACTTAGTTTTGTTGCCAGGTTGCCAACTACGTTAACATCTTGGAACTCTGCATCTGATAATAGATTGAAGTATTCTGTTGAATTCACGATGTAAATAACATCTCTAGGATTCATTCCCCATTTGCCCATTTGCTTTCTAGCATTTAACAACATAGAAGCTGTTAAAGACTCAGATGCGAATGCAGTACTGGATTGAGTTTTGTTAGCCCCAGCCATAGTGACTAGACCTTCAAATGCTGCTCCAGATGTACCGTAAACACCGTCTGCATGGTTACCCAATAGTAGTGCGTTTTCAATACCTCTTGCATGAGACCTAATGATAGATTCTCTAATTAAAGGAAGAATCGGTAGGATTGCATCTTCTTCAGTTTCATTACCTAAGTATGATTGTGAAATAAGCTTTTTGGTTGATAGAGTTCTTTCAGTCATATCAATACCAGAATATGTACCATCAACTGTGTCTCCTCTTTCCTCTAAGTTTCCATGAGGTGAAGATCCAGAAGCTACTTGGTTAGCTGTAAATTCAGCATACCCTGCATCTGGCATGATTGGTAAGATTTGTGTAGCTGAAGTCATTTGGATTTCTCTAAATAACGGTGCTAATACAAGCTCTAATTGAATATCTCTTTCAATATTTGTTGATACTGTTTGCTCAAAATCAGCTGATGAAACGCCAACGCCTGAATGCGCGTTAACTTTCTGCATGACATCTGAAGCCATATTAGTATTCCAGCCTTTTCCTGTAGCTAAACCCATAACCCAAGCGTCATCAATGTCGCTTTGGAAGGCTTTTGCCCAGTCGCTGTTACCTCTATCTGAAAATTGTCTTTTTGACTCACGCATAGCGTTAATCTCTTCTTTCTTTTCTGATAGATCTTTTTGTAGTTCATTTACTACTGACTCTAAGTCGCCATGTCTTTCTGCAACGCGTTTTTCAACGTCACTAATGAGCTGTTCAGCTCCTGACATGCCAGCTTTGACAATAGTTTTAACTTTTTCTTGCTCAGCTTCTTTTTCTACTGCTTCTGTTTCCAGTTTTACAGCTTTTTCTTCAGCTTCGCTTACTTCTTTTGCTTTTTGTTCTGCTTGTTGCATTGCGATTTTAGCAGCAGTTGATTTTGCCACCTCTTCCGCGAATGCTTTTAAGTCTAACTCAGCATTTGGAGTAGTTTTTTCTGTAGACATATGTCTCTCCTGTTGAGTGGTTTTACCCACGGCTTGTGGCGCATCAATTTCGTCAGTTTTTACTGCTTCCATATCATGAGCCTGTTTAGTTTCTTTCGAAAATTCTGCTTTCCATTCATCATATTCTGATTGAGAATCGAATGATTTTGCAATCGAGAACATTGCAGTCTGGTTGCAAGGTACACTTACAACAGACACTTCAAATAGTTCAGCGTCCTTTATCTTATAACCGTCAGTTTCCTTTAGATAATCAGCGTCCTTGACTCGGAAACCCACGGAAAATGCTCCAAGTACGCCATCTTTGATTAGTTCTTTTACATCTCCAGCTGACTTAGAAATTCTAGCTCCCAGCTCGAGACCTTTATCGTTTACTTCTAATGAAGTAGCACGACCTATTGGTCGATTATAGTCATGGTTAAATAGGATAATTGGATTACCTTTAAAATTTTCTAATCCTCCATTCTTAGTCCATGCTTCATGGTCAATACAATCACCTGCTCTGTCTGATGCGTTCGTGCTTGCATATCCTTTGATATTTACACTTCCATCATCATCTTCACCTAGTGTTTTAAAAGTTGATGACCAATGAAAAATTTTCTCTGACATATTACTTACCCTTTACTTCAGCTTTTTTAGGAGCTGGCTTTGCTTTTTCTTTTTGAGCAACTTTAGGAGCTTCTATGGTAACGTTATCCATTCTCATTTTATGCTCAATCATTTGTTTCATTCTTGCCCAAGAGCCAAAAGCTCTTTTTGCAGCCATAAAACGCATTGGCGTATCACTTGCTGCTTTATATTCGTCTATAGTAAGTACTTTTCCTTTTTTCATAAAGTACTCCATTAACTGTTTAAGAATCGCTGGTTTGTTCATTATTTTCCTCTTCTTCCGGTGGTCTTCCACCTTCACTTGGGTCAGCTGCGCTGCCCGCTATATTTGCTGGAATTCTCAATTCATCATGTCCATCAATTGATTCCATGTTCATTGCTTCCCTGACTTCGTTAGGTGTCATTATACCTGTGTTAACTAGTGTTGCGTAATATGCTGCTTGATCTCTTAACTCTGGCTGTAGTGCCGGAACTCCATGTACATCTTCAGTTACTTTAAACCCAAAGTATCTTTCTAAAGCATGATTTATTTTTCTAACTATAGGTAGTATAGTTTCTAAATAATATAATCTATGATTTGGTCTAATGTTTGCATTGTTTCCTCCATCCATAAGAATCGGAGGTACGCCCATTGCTTCTAATATTACTTTTTCATTTGCTGCTATTGAAGGTTGGAAGTCTAGTTCTTTAAAGTTTACTTTAGTTAAACTATCTACTTCTAATCCGCCGTCTAGTATAAGTGGTCTTCTACCACCATTTTTAGGATTATATCTTTGTCCCCACGCTACTAACATTCTTTCTTTTATCCTGTCTGAAAGAGTATTTGGAGATTTTAGTACTAATCCTGGAACTGCTCCGTTCTTAAAGAAGTTGTCCTGGAATTTTCTCATACTATCTAGCAAATACATTGTTCTGTACGCTGCTTTCAATCTAGGTACACCCCTATAGATTGAATGAAATGAGTTTTCTTTAATATGTATAATTTCTTTCGGGGTGTAGTCTATATGACCATCATATACATACTTGTTCACATATGTCTGAGTATCAGCTTCTATGGTAACGTTTTGTGAAGGTAAATGATAGAGATGGGCACCATCAAAATAAATGAAGATGTTCCCATCTATCAGTAAGTCAATAATTAAATTTCTTTTAAAACTATTGATATCCTGAAAAGGGTTTGGCTCTTTATTCAAAAGCAAATCTACTTTAGTTCTACGAACATTTTGAACTATTGGAGTCATACCTAGTATTTTCTCTCCAATATCAAAAGGTATATCAGCGCTATCGTCAACAATCATGTTGACAGCCCTGTTAACTACTTCTAGTTCTTCGTAAGCTGAGCGATAATTATCTTTCTTCTCACGAGTATCTATTGCTAGTCCTTCTTCTAGGCCAATAAAAGGTTGAGAAGGATTTAACTTCTCCCTGTCAATGCCTAAGAATCTATCATACCATGCCATATTTGTCTCTCTGTATCTCCACCCATCGTTTTTGTTTCTTTGCTGTTGCCAATTTAGGTCTCTTTCCATATATACTGTGCAATCTTATGTGATGGGTTTTACATAGTGTTGCTGCTTCATCATATACTTCGGTGAGGTGTTCCTCTATAAACTGTTCTCGAAGATTCATTATTTCATCGGCTGAGGTAATCGTAATTTTGTTACTCTTCATCCAAGTGTATAGTAGCTCAGTCATTCCATAGTAGTGGTGAAACTCTAAATTTTCTGTTTCGCCGCAGATAAAGCATTGGGTCTCTTTTTGATAACCTGATTTCGCTTTGTCTCGTACGTACTTGACTAAATCTCTTTTTAAATCCATAAATTCCTATTACTGAAAATTATACCAAAATTTCACCTTTTTGTCAAGAACAATTTTTTGGTAGGTCATACTTTTTAAAATGTATTGGCGGAGGTCTCAAAAGTATACAGCGCATATCTCAAAGCGTCTGCCATGTGACTTGCCATATTATGTTTTGGCTTTTCTCTTATTAAGTTAGGGTTGGGGTCCCATTGGTATTGGTCTACACATGATAATGATTGAGAACATCTTTGGTCTATATGTAGTGTGTCGTTATCTATTATACCCGCTACTTGTCCTATGCCGTCTAAGACAGATTTTTTAGCGTTAATAGTAGAAATGTCGTAGTTTTGAGCGAAGTCAAAACGTGTTTGTTGTGCGGCTGAATCAATATAAATGTAATCTATATTGTGTTTTTCTATTAGTCTTCGTATTTCGATTGCATGCTGTTCAGTAGTTCTTTCAGCATCCATATATTCATCTATAAGGTAAAATTTATCGTAGTCCCAATCATATGCTATAACACATAAAGCTGTTGGGTCTTTATAACCTACGTCAAGTCCTGCAAAAACATCCATTTTACTAGTATCTAGTTGTTCGAAGTCTCCTACTTGAGTTTCAAAATTGAAGTTCCAAACCTGCCCTTCATAAGTATTGAAGTCAGCTAAGTACTCTTGTGAAAATTCTGCAGTTGACATAGCTTTCTTAGCTTCATGTATGTCATTATCACTAATTCTAGGATTTTCGTGATAGGTTGCTCTTATAGAGCACCAGTCCTTAAACTCATCACTAAACCCTCTATGGTAGAAGTCCGCAAACCAGTTGTTTCGTCCCCTTGGAGTTGAAATAAATACTGCTTTACTGTTCTCTTTATCCAATGTTGGTCTGAGTGCCACATTGAACGCATCTTTTCCATCAGCTAGTGCTGCCTCGTCAAAGATTATTAAGTCATAACTTCTACCTACTGTAGAGTCCACTTGGTTCACAGAACCCATACGTATAGTAGAACCATTAGATAGTTCTATAACTTTATCTTTCGCATTATCTTTCGTAACTTCTAAGTCAAAGTGTTTAATCAATTGTCTTTGTAAGTCAAAAGATATTTGTGAAAGTGAATAGTTCGGTGACATAATTAATATGTTAGAGCCCGGCACGAGCGATACCAACTGTCCTATGACATTTGCTATATAGGTTTTTCCTTGTCGCCTTGATAAGGCGGCACACACGAATCTATACTTTGGATTGTTTATGGCATTGATTAATGCCTTCTGTGAGCTATTAGGTTCAATACCTAATAGGTTCATATATTCTGAAATAGGAAGTTTGATAAACCTTTCGGCTGCCTCAAAGTTCATTAATTCAGAACTAATAATATCTGTTCTACTTATATCTAACATTTAATGAATTGTTGTATGTTTTTTAATAATATCGGTGAGTGTTTCTATATCACGTCTTTCTAGTATACCTTGCTGGTCGCATAAATTTAGTAGATATAGATATCCCATACATAAAGTTTGTACGGTTTCGTCGGCGTGAGTAACAGTACCGCGTCTTTCAGCTTTCTTGTCTAATACGTCAAGAGTAACTGCGGCGGTCTCTGCAACATCTTTTAACCAACTTTCCACCATTAACTATACTTAACTGGTGTGCCTAATACTGTCGCTGCTGCGGCAAATATTTGGTCAGTTGGGTCTTTCATAATGAATGTTACTTCACCATCAGCTAATGTCATAGTACCTAATGTTACATCTGCTGCATTTGCTACGGTTACTAACTGATTGGCGTTACTATTATTAAATAGTCTTACTTCAGTTGCACCTGCAAAAGTAGAGGCTGCTCCAACACTAGTACCACAGCCAGCTTCTACTGCGTATAATCTGTAGTTCATTTACTTCTCCTGTTTTTTCTTTGCTTTTTGTTTAGCTTTTAACATTGCATCTTTGATATCTACTTTACCATCTAGGTTTTTGTCTTTACCATTTACTATGTTCCAAACTTTTAAAGCTGTTTCTTTAATTTTATTTACCATTTTACTTTATTTGCCCAATATGCTGCTGACATTCTGCCTTTAGCAATATTTTTAGCGTGACGAGCTTTGAATGAAGCTCTTCGTTTTCTTTGTGCCGTTGATTTTGGAGATTTTCCTGCTCCTGACACACCTTGTTGCCCAAATCTTATAGTCTTAACTCGTTTTCCAACTTTTGCTACAACTACATGGGACTTTGTTCGGTGATTGGGCGTACGCTTCGGTTTATTATATCCTGCTACGCCCACTCTTTTCAATCTTGAATCTTTTTTCCTGACAGTTCTTTTCTTTTTAACGGCCACGTCTTTTTCTCCTTACAACAGTTTTTACATTAGTGGGTTTACCACCAACTCCCTGCTTCTTAGACCTTTTACGGCTTACTGCCGATCTGATCTGACTTTTAGTCATTCTCGCGGCTTTTGCTGCGGGTACACATTTAGGGTAGCCTTTTCCAGTTAATTTACCTTTTGGTCTACCACATCTAGGATAGCTACCATTTTTCTTTTTGGCTCCTATATTTACCCATTTTTGGCCGAACCATTTCTTTAATCCAGTTTTAGCCACGTCTATACTTACCTCCTGCAGCCTTATACTGTTTTACAAGAGATGCATTAGCATACGCAGAAGGATAAACAGCAAATTTTCTTTTAACTTTTGCTTTTATCCTTGCGTATAGTTTTTTGTTAGTAGGTATGTTGCGTTTTTTAGGTTTAGCTGCTTTACGTCTTTTACGCCTAGCAGGCATGGTGCTTCATTCCCTTTTTCTTTTTGCCTTTCTTTTTCTTTTTAGGTCTTCCTACGGCGCTACCGTAAGTACCTTTACCACGCGGCATTATTGCTTTGCCTTGCCGATGTTAAGAGCTAGTAAGTCTATAAATTTATATAGCTTTCCAATCCATACGTCATCTTTTGGTGTTGGCGTTGAAGCCGCTATTATACTTGACACCGTTACAATCATTGTGATTGTTCCTATTAATTCCATCATGCTATCTCTCCCATAGCTTAAGAGGGCACTTAGCCTTCTTAACTCTTGCTTTTATAGGCATAAAGCATTTACATACTTTACATACCTTTAAGCGTGTATAGTAGGGACACCTACTACACATTTCAAGCCTAGTCTTTGCTAGGTCCATTCTTTAACGCTTCGGGGTCTGTTACTTTTTCATAGTACACGACTACCTCTTTAAGTTCTGTTATATAGCGTTTAAGTTCTTGCATATTGTAAGACATGAGTTCGTAGTCTGGTATAGACATAGCTACGAATACTATTTGCCCATGTTCTTTTGTTAATCTTTCGTGAAACTCTTCTATATTCTTATCAGAAACCACATACCACATAGGGTCTTTTAAGTCTATCTCTCGTGGTAATACAGGCTGAGTAATCAGTCTGTCCATTGGTTTTGCTGTTACTTCTATCTGCTTAGTTGGAAGTAGACTGCAACTCGACGCCATCATCAAGGCTATCAATGGTGCGGCTAATTTCTTCGATTGAATCAAATACATTTTTTGTTCCCTTATTTATTCTTGGTTCTAGCAAACCAGGTTTTGCTGCTGCTAGTTTTGTTAAATTGTGTCTTTTAAAAATGTCCAAATATCGGTTCATTTCTAACTGTGTTGCTTGAGACTTCTTCTGTAAGTCTCCAAGTTGTTTTGTTTGCAGAGCAAAATCGTTCTGCATATTCTTAATTGCTGCTTCTTGAGTAGCAACTGCACCTTCTAGTGCTGCGTTGTTTGCTGACAGTACTTGGTTTTCTTGATACAAGTAATAGCTACCAAAGCTTAGTACTAGTATTATTCCTATAAATAATTGGTTCATAATTGTTGAATCCTGTAATTGAGTCCTTCAGCTCCACGTATTTCAACTATTTCGCCTTCTTGAGTCTTGGATTTTATATAGTTGGGCTGTTTTTTAAAAAACTTAGAAACAACAAACTCTTGGT
>OCVQ010002873.1_pt1 | contig 10782 bp, 9 predicted proteins | sample 1539061 | NCBI WGS metagenome assembly OCVQ01 (sample SAMEA3355526, study PRJEB22509) | marine metagenome | biome: marine; feature: river plume; material: water | place: USA | collected 2010-08-08 | depth 0.5 m | reverse complement strand
TGATTCAACTCTTATTTTGTTACCTTCTCTTGCTGCCTCTGCCATTCCTTGTTTATAACCTTCAAGTGTTGCCTCAACAACTTGATCAAGAGATAAGCCTTGTTCGGTAAACAACTCAGGAGCGCCTCGCACCTCCGCGTAAACAACACCATCTCTTGCTAGATCTATAGCGCATTCTCTTGAAACTCTAATGATCGCTTCTTTGCTCTGCATAACTGCAATGGTGTGTGAGAAAGTTTCAAGGTAGCGCACTAGGGAATGAGAATTACAAGACTCTTCAAACCAATCAGCAAGCTTTTTTGGGTCATCAGTTGGTAACTTCTTATAACCAATTTGTTGGGCAATCTCAATAATTGTTTCAGGGCGTAATCCACCATCTAAATGATCATGTAATAACGCTTTTGGAACACGTTTAATTTGATCACTTGTAGGTGTTTTATCTAAAGACACTTACCCCTCAATTCTTTCAACAACCAATGGTAATCGCTTAACTTCATCATCTTTACCACCAATTGAGAATCCACCAGATAACGCATCGATGGCGCGTTCAAATCTTGCCACTTCATCTGTATGCAGAGTTAAAATGGTTTGATCCTTTGTAACTAAATCACCTGGTTTAGCATGAATTTCAATTCCAGATCCAAGTTGTAGAACTTCACCTTGTTTTTGTCTACCTGCTCCTAATCGCCATGCTGCAACGCCAACTTTCATTGCATCTAAAGTTAAGAGCTTTCCAGTTTCAGTTGCCTTAATTTCCATTGTTTCTTTCGCAACTGGAAGTGGTGCGTCATTATCTCCGCCTTGAGCAGCGATCATTTTGCGCCAAACATCCATTGCCATGCCATTTTTTAGTGCTTCTTCAGGTGAAACTTTAGGTTTTATACCCACCGCATCCAGCATCTCATTTGCAAGCAAAAGTGTTAGCTCAATGACATCACTAGGGCCACCACCAGCTAATACCTCTAGTGTCTCCCTAATCTCAAGTGAATTTCCAGCAGTTAAGCCAAGTGGCACATCCATTGCAGTAACAAGTGCTCGGGTTTTCACACCTGCATCTTTTCCTAAATTAACCATTGTCCTAGCTAGTAATGCTGCATCCTTTGGATCGCTCATAAAAGCACCCGAACCAGTTTTAACATCTAGCACTAACGCACTTGTTCCTTCAGCAATTTTCTTACTCATAATTGAGGATGCAATTAAAGGAATTGCTTCAACAGTTCCAGTTACATCGCGTAGGGCATAAAGTTTCTTATCAGCTGGTGCTAAACCAGCACCTGCTGCGCAGATAACAGCGCCACAATCTTGAATTACCTTTAACATTTCTGAATTGGAAAGATTTGCTTTCCAGCCTTTAATTGATTCCAACTTGTCTAGAGTTCCTCCGGTATGACCCAACCCTCGGCCTGATAGTTGTGGCACCGCAGCACCGCATGCTGCTACTAAAGGTGCGAGTGGCAAAGTAATTTTGTCGCCAACACCACCAGTTGAATGCTTATCAACTGTTGGGCGATCAAGCATTGACCAATTCATTTTTTCACCACTTGCAATCATGGCTTCGGTCCATTTAGAAATTTCTCGATTATTCATTCCGTTAAGCAAAATTGCCATCAGTAATGCTGACATTTGTTCGTCAGCTATAACACCTCGAGTGTAAGCATCGATAGTCCAGGCGATTTGTTCATTACTTAATTCATGTTTATCGCGCTTTGCTGAAATAATTTCAACAGCAGCGAATTTTTCACTCACTTAAGGTCCTCTGGACCAAACCCCCAAGGCAATAGATATGACAATGGCTTAGGGCCCTCAGGTGTCATGAACAACATTTCATTACCGCCATGTTCAAATAACAATTGGCGACAACGACCACATGGAGATAGATACTCTCCTTTACCATCAACACAAACAACTGCGATTAATCTGCCACCACCTGTAGCAGTTAATGAAGAGATAAGTCCGCACTCAGCGCAAAGACCAACTCCATAACTTGCATTCTCACTGTTGCAACCAACGACTACTCGCCCATCTGAAACTAAGCCAGCTACACCAACTTTAAAATTTGAATATGGGGCATAAGCTTTTTGCATTACATCTTTTGCGGCTAAATGCAGTTGCTCCCAATTAATATCCATGGGCTAATTCTCCTACGAAAATAAACTATTTATTACCGCGAGAGTATGGGATTCCATCGGCTGCTGGCGCTCGAACACGTCCCACCAAGCCAGAGACTGCAATGATTGTGGCAACATAAGGAATCATCAACATTAGTTCTGATGGCAGGGCTACACCGGAGATTGAAAGATTACTTTGTAGGCTGTTAGCAAAGCCAAAAAATAGTGCTGCTACAAGTGCACCGCGAGGTGTCCATTTACCGAAAACTAAGCAAGCAAGGGCAATGAATCCAGCTCCAGCAGTCATGGACTGAGAAAAAATACCAACTGCGCCAATTGTAAATACCGCACCACCTAGACCGGCTACTAATCCAGCCAACATTACATTTCTAAATCTTAATTTATTCACATCAATACCAACTGAATCAGCCGCAATAGGAAGTTCACCGACAGCTCGAGTGCGAAGGCCCCAACGAGATTTATGCAGGGCAACTTGAATCAAAATTACAATTGCATACATTAAGTAAACAATTACTGTTTGATTGAATAAAACTGGACCAATTATTGGAATCTTAGACAATATCGGAATAGGAATCGCTGAAAAACTTCCCGCAGCATTCCAAGTACTGTCATATGGCACAAGAAAGGTTGAATAAAAGAAATTAGTTAGCCCTAAAACCAAAATATTTATAACAAAGCCAACAATAACTTGGTCAACTTTAAAATTAATTGCAAAGTAGGCCAAGATCAGTGATACCAATGCGCCAGCAATTGGCGCTGATATTAATCCCCAAAGTAAATTCTGCGTAAGGCTTGCAACTATTGCGGAGATGAAGGCTGCAAATAATAATTGGCCTTCGATAGCAATATTAATAACTCCAGACTTTTCGCAAAGTAATCCGGACATAGATCCGAAAATCAACGGCACAGATAGCAAAAGTGCAGCTTGAAGTAACCCTGTGAATGGAATGAATTTCCCAGCTGCTGCCCAACATAGGAATGACATGATGCTGCCTAAGCCAAATACAAAACTACCAAGGGATAGCGATTTATCTGACTTAAAACCTAAATAAGATAGCCCAACTCCAAAAAGTGCTAAAACCATAAATATTCCGGAGCCAACTCTTGAACTAACGCTCCACTCACTTAACAACTTAAATTCATCCCCAAGAATGAATCCAAAGGTTATTGGTTCAGTCTTATTTGATGTTAGAAAGAAAATAGTGGTGAAAATTCCGAACAGAACCAACATCGTATAAACACTCTTTTGCTTACGTTTTTGTACTAAATTCAACTCTGCCATTAGCCGTTCCAACCTTTAGCGGTTAATGCCTTAGATTCAACTGTATTTTTCAATCTGAAAACTCGCTTTAGCAGCATCGGAGTTGCAATAAATAAGACTATTAAAGCTTGAATAACCTGAACAATTTCTGATGGTGTACCAGTATTGGAAAGCAAAGTTCTGCTGCCAGTTTGAAGAGCACCAAACAGCAATGCTCCAAGTAAAGTTCCAATTGGAGTTGCTTGTCCAAGTAGGGCTACCGTAATCGCGTCGAAGCCAATGCTGCCAGCAATACCGGCAGTCAGAGAGTACTCAGTGCCAATTAAATGCACTGCCCCACCTAATCCAGCCAAACCGCCACTGATAAACATCGTTGCAGTCGTTACGAATGGAACTGAAATTCCAGCAGTACGAGCTGCATTTGAGTTTGCACCGACTGCCCTAAATTTAAAGCCAATAGTGCTTCTTGTTAATAGCCACCAAACAAACCAGGTAGTTGCTAACGCTATAAATATTCCAAAATGTAACCTTAAATCTCCACCAAATATCTTCGGCAACTGAGCGCTGCTATTAACCTCAGGTGAAATCGGGTCTTGACGTTCAGCACGCAAAAACGCTTGAGTTTTTAACAGCCAAAGAACGAATAAGGAAGCAATGTAATTGAGCATAATAGTAACAATTACTTCATGCGCTCCTGTTTTTGCTTTAAGCAAACCTACAAACCCACCAAATAAACCACCTAGAACTATTCCAACAATTAAAACAAGTGGAACGTGAATTAGTGGTGGCAATTCATAAGCGAAACCAACATAAGAAGCACCAATAGCTCCAAAAATAAACTGTCCCTGAGCTCCGATATTAAATAGGCCAGATCTAAATGCTAGAGCCACTGCTAAGCCGGCAAATAAAAGTGGGACTGCAGTAACAAGTGTTTCTGAAAGTGGGTAGAACCCACGGAAAAATCCAGATTCCCTTGCCAGATTAACATCATAAATAGAACCTTGAAATATTGCTAAGTACGAATTGCCAATTCTTGATCCTGCCGAGGTTAAAAATTTTCCTGGTGAACTTAGTTGTCCCATAATTACAGGATCTGAAAGAACAATTATTATGCCGCCAATAAAGAATGCAAACACAAAGGATAGGAATGGCAATAATGCATTCTTTCTAACCGCCATAAAGAATCGAGTAATCATTTGATGCCTGCCATCATTAACCCTAGTTTTTCTCGAGAAACATCAGAATCTACTACTCCAACAATTTCGCCCTTGTAAATTACTGCAATTCGGTCAGCCAACTCCATTACTTCATCTAATTCACTGCTAATTAGCAATATAGCTTTTTTGTTAGCTCGCTCAGCAAGTAGTTTCTCATAGACAAATTCAATCGAACCAACATCTAAGCCTCTCGTAGGTTGGGCTGCAACGACTAACTTAACCTCGCGTGATAGCTCTCGAGCAAGTACTACTTTCTGCTTATTTCCACCAGACAGAGAAGAAGAATTATCCTCAATGCTTTGCGTTCTAACATCAAACTCTTTTACCAATGTTGTTGCATTATTTTCAATATAGGCTCTATTTAATTGTCCTCTGCTTGCAACAGGTTCTAAGTCGTGAACATCTAAAATCAAGTTTTCCGTGATTGAAAAAGTAGAGATTAATCCATCCAACTCACGAGATTCTGGAATGTAAGCAATTCCAGCCCGCAATGAGTCTCTAACCGTAAAACCTTGAATCTCTTGTCCATCTAATTTTATGGAGCCAGATGAATGTTTCTCAAGATTTAGTAGCGCCCTAGCTAATTCAGACTGTCCATTACCTTGAACGCCAGCGATTGCAACAATCTCTCCGGCACGAATATTCAACGAAAGATTGTTCACAACTTTACGCCCAGCATCATTAAATATATTTAATTTGTTGATCTCTAGAACATTAGAGCCAGGGCTAAAAGCTGTTTTATTCGGTGCCAAATCAACTTGGCGTCCCACCATCAAACTAGCCAACTCCTCTTGTGAAGCCGTTGGCAATTGAGTTCCTACAACCTTGCCCAACCTTATAATTGTTATCTTATCGGCGACTTCTTTAACTTCCCTAAGTTTATGGGTGATAAAAATAATTGATGTCCCCTTAGATTTTAAAACCTTCATAACATTGAGCAACTCATCAGTTTCCTGGGGAGTTAGCACTGCTGTTGGTTCATCTAAAATCAAAACTTTGGCGTCATACATAAGAGCTTTAACTATTTCAACTCGCTGCTGCACACCGACAGGTAAATCTTCAATAATTGCATCTGGGTCTATATCAAATTTAAATTCATCAGATAACTTCTTAATTTTTACCTTAATCTCAGCCAAACTCATAATGCCAAATTTAGATTTTTCGCGTCCGAGCGCAATATTTTCTGCCACTGTGAAAACTGGAATTAACATAAAATGCTGATGCACCATACCGATGCCATGCTTTATCGCATCTGATGGTTCGAAGATTTTTACTATTTGATCATCAACAAGAATCTCGCCAGAATCTGGCTGCAATAGGCCGTAAACAATATTCATTAAAGTTGATTTGCCGGCACCGTTTTCGCCAAGGATGGCGTGGATTTCACCTTTTCCGACTTTTAAATTTATTTGATCATTTGCAATTAAATTGCCAAAACTTTTGGATACTCCCCTTAACTCTAAGGGCATCAACTACTCCTTAATGTAACTGGGTGAGTTAGAAAACTAACTCACCCAGCAATAGTGCTCGACTAAATTTATAGTCGATTACGCATTGTTTACATCAATATATCCAGCAGCAATATTTGCCGCTAGCTCTTTTACTTCATTTTGCAATGAGGCAGGAATCTTCTTTGCCCAAGCTGGAGTAATTGCGTAGCTAACACCCTTGTTTGAAAGTGTTCCTACATACTCTTTGCTTGAGAATTTGCCATCATGTGCTTCTTTAGTTACAGCCAATACACCTTCAGCTAAGCCCTTAAGAGCTGATACTGGAGTCACGCCTGCGTATTGCTTGCCTGTATCCATAACCTTTGCATCTACCCAAATAACATTTGATTTCTTTGTCTTTAAGCTATTTGCAGCAGTTGTGGCTTGCATTCCACCGGCAACTGGGAAAATTACATCTGCACCCTGTTGCTCAAATGAGATTGAGGTTTGTAGTGCTTTGGTTGTGTCATCAAAGCTACCAAGGAATGTTCCAGTCTTAGTCTTTGTATTCCAACCAAGTACTTCAACTTTCTTGTTCTTTACCGCGTTGTAATACTGAACTCCGTTTGCGTAACCCTCCATGAAGATTGTTACGGTTGGAATTGCGATACCGCCATAGGTTGCAACTTTGCCAGTCTTGCTCATGCCAGCGGCTAGGTAGCCAACTAGGAATGAGTTTTCGTCAGTCTTGTAGGTAATTCCCTTTTGGTTTTTTCCTGAAGACCATCCATCAACTAGTGCGAAGTTCACTGAAGGATTAGCAGGTGCGGCTGCGGCAAAAGCATCGCCAAGTAGATAGCCAACACCGACGATCAAGGTGCACTTCTCATCTAAAAACTTTTTGATATTTGGTGCGTAGTCAGCATTTGACTTTGCTGGCAAGTATTTAATTGATGATGCGTAGCCAGCTTTTAGAGCAAGCTTTGCGCCCTCATATGAGGTTTGGTTGAATGACTTGTCATTAATTCCAGCGGTATCTAGTGCTACGCAAACCTTTTGCTTGGTTGCAGCATTAGCAGCTGGTGAAATTGCTACTGATGAAATTAGCGATGCAGCTGCAATAGCCACAACGACTTTATTTACTTTTTTCAAAATCCCTCCCTAGGACTTAGACCCAAAAACGATGGGGGTTAGTTGTGTGCTGACCTTATCGGTGAGGCATCAGACTTTAAGTCAGGCAAGCAAGTTGGGTTGATTACGATTTCTTTAGATTTCCTTAAACTCTAAATAGAGAGTTTAAAGTTTTTTAGAGATTTCTCTCAGTTACTTAGGTTTTTAACCCTACCGGCCTTTAAATTAGCCAATATCCCTTGAATTTTTGCTGAGAAGGCTGATCCAGCTACTACTTTCACTGAAAGCCCGCCATCCTTTAAATTGTAGCGATTTCCATAGATACCTTTTTTTGAATCTAGAATATTTAAAATATTTTTATCAGATAACTCAGCAGTGATGATCTGCTCTACCGCCAGATCGTAACGCTTTGAAACTGCCAAATATTGATTCTTTTTTCCTGCTGAAAAATTCAAAAAGTATTGATCAGGCAGTATGCCTGATATAAGAATTGGTGTAGTTGCACTATTTATTCTAGCAACGGTAGAAATTACTTCATCTGACTTAGACCAAGTTGAAAAAAGCTGATCAACTCCTGAATTAACTAGGCCAGCAACCTCAACTTCAATATTTGAATCAACTAACTTACTGAAGACTTTAATTTTTGAATTTCCTGCCATCGCACCCTTTGCAAAAACAGCAGCATATTTTGTGGAGATCAGATCTGCTTTAGGTGCAATAAATCCAATTTTTCCACTCTTACTCTTAACTGCCATGGCAGCTGCTGCTAAGTAAATAGCCTCAGAGGTAGCGAATGAAAGATTGGAAACATTTGTCATCGCAACAGATTCATCATCGATTATTGCAAATTGAGTATTTGGGTACTCATTTGAGATTCGGCGCACCGTATCGGCATATCCTGAGCCAACACAAATAATTAATTGGTATTTATTCTTGGCCAAAAACCTAACTCGGGTGATTCGATCCCCTAGGTTGCCATCAGTTATTTGCTCCCGCACATCAAGCCTTGAGATATTAAGTTTTTTTATCGCTCTCTCTAAGCCCAGCGCGGCAAGATCGTTTAGGCCATTATCTCCTCGGCCGCCAACATCATAAGCAATAGCAATTTTCTTTGGTTCAGCAGCAACTGAATTTGGCAGCGTGAGCGCAGTAATTAAAGATAGAGCAAATGCTAAAACTGCAAAACGTTTAGCCATTATTGATCAGACCTAGTGCGGTGTAAACATCAGATAATGTTTTACCAGCAACTTGGTTAGCTTTTTCTGCGCCAGATTTCAAAATCTTAATTAGCTCACCCTTATCATCCATCAATTCCTGCGTTTTAATTCGAATTGGATTTAATGCTTCAACCACAACTTCGGCAACCTGTAATTTGAAATCACCATAACCTTTGCCAGCAAATTCATTTTCAATCTCTTTGATGGCTTTTCCAGAGAAAGCTGAGTGGATAGTTAGTAGGTTGGAAATACCAGGCTTTTCTTTTTCATCAAATTTAATCTCTTTGCCAGCATCAGTCACACTGGACTTAAACTTCTTAATCGTGGCCTCTGGTGAATCTAATAATTCAATAACACCTGCCATAGAGGCAGCAGATTTACTCATTTTTGAGTTTGGATCTTGTAAATCATTTATCTTGGCCAAGGATTTAATTATCTGAGCTTGTGGGATATTAAATACCTCTTTGTATTTGGTATTAAATCGCTGACCTAAATCTCTGGTTAATTCAATGTGCTGTCTTTGGTCTTCACCAACTGGCACAAAATCTGCTTGATAGAGCAAAATGTCGGCTGCTTGCAAAATTGGATAGGTAAATAATCCAACATTAGTTCGATCGGCCCCACCCTTTTGAGACTTATCTTTAAATTGCGTCATTCGGCCAGCTTCGCCAAATCCTGTAATGCATTCCAGTACCCAAGCTAATTGGTTGTGAGCAGGTACATGGGATTGAATAAATAATGTACAAAGCTTTGGGTCTACGCCAATAGCAATTAATTGCGCAGCCGAGAGCAGTGTTCGCTTTTCTAATAATTTTGGATCAGTTTCAACAGTAAGTGCGTGAAGATCAACTACACAATAAAAAGCATCATGCTCTTTTTGTAAATCAACCCATTGTTTGATTGCGCCTAAGTAATTTCCTAGATGAAATGAGTCATGGGTTGGCTGAATGCCAGAAAGCACCCGTTTTTTACTCATGATTTCACATCATCTCTGGCAAGTAATAATTGACCTACCCGCTTGCCACTCATGCTGATAATTGTAAAGCGTGCACCATTAATTCGAACCACATCATTTACCTGCGCAATTCTTCCTAAATAGTGCATCACAAAACCACTTACAGTTTCATATGGTCCATCTGGCAATGAAATACCAGCTAGATCATGTAAATCTTCAAGTGAGATTAACCCATCAATCTCGATATCTCCTGTGCGTTGCTCGGGTTTTGGCTGTGCTTCATGACCGTCATACTCATCATGAATTTCACCAATTAAACACTCAACTAAGTTTTCTAAGGTGATGATTCCATCAGTACCGCCGTACTCATCAAGCACTATTGCGATGTGCTGACGCTTACTTCGCATCTCAGTTAAAGCGGGCAAAACCCCTTTAGTACCAGGTAGGAAGATTACATTTCTGACAATTTCCATAATAGTTATTTCGGCATCATCTAATTTCGGATTAAGCAAATCTCGAACGTGCAAAAATCCGATCACTTCATCGCTGCTGCCTCTAACTACTGGGTATCTAGAATGTGCAAGTTCAACGGCAATTTTTCTAGCTTGTGAAATACTCAAGGAAGCATCTAAGAAATCAACCTCAGTTCTTGGCACCATAACCTCGTGAATTAAACGATCGCTGGTATTAAACACCTCTTCAACAATATCGCGCTCTTCTTTTGTTAAATCAGCATGACCGCTTACTAAATCCATTAACTCAACATCAGATATCTGATTACGCTCACTCTTTGAGGTAATACCAAAAATCTTTACAATCAAATCAGTTGAATGCGAAAGCAACCAAATAACTGGTCGAAAAAATATGGCAACTCGATCAACGATGGCAGCGGTTGCGAGCGCAATACTCTCACTCTTATAAAGTGCCAATCGCTTTGGCACTAATTCACCAAAGACTAATGAGATATAAACAATTACTAATGTAATTGCCACAATTGAAATGATCTCACTGCTGCCAGCAGATAAGCCCAACTCCTCTAATCGTGGAATAACAAATACACCAAGTCGTTCAGCGCCTAAGGCTGCTGATAAAAATCCACATAAGGTAATTCCAACCTGCACTGCGGCTAAGAAACGGTTTGGATTACTAGCTAGCTTTGCTACCCGTGCCCCACGTTTGCCCTTAGTTGATATCTGCTTAACCTGTGAGTCACGTAGGGAGATCAATGCGATCTCAGCGGCCACAAAGATTCCGCCCACCGCAATTAGGCCTAAAACGATTGCAATACTTGGTAGAGCGCCTTCAGCCATATCTCCAATGGTATCTAACTGCGCACATAGACCGACCTATGAGCGCAAAAACTGCCCACCTTCCCCTTTTAAGCCAATCTGTCGTAGCCTTTGCCAACTCTCACAACCGTGAGACCTTCATCCAACGGATCG
>OCVQ010002871.1_pt1 | contig 10784 bp, 7 predicted proteins | sample 1539061 | NCBI WGS metagenome assembly OCVQ01 (sample SAMEA3355526, study PRJEB22509) | marine metagenome | biome: marine; feature: river plume; material: water | place: USA | collected 2010-08-08 | depth 0.5 m | reverse complement strand
AACCCATATACACCAAAATCTGAATATAAAGATATGTCGAATAGAAATAGTTTCATAGTTATTTCTCCCAAATCCAAAAAGGCCTTTCCAGATAACTTTACAATAAAGCTCGATAATAATATTGATGAAAATAAAACCCAGTATGATTTGTGGGGGGATAGTCATGTAAACGCATTAAAGAATCGTCCAATAGGGAACGCAAATACAATCATCGGGTCTCATAATTTACCGTCTTATATCAACAACACAGATGATACCGCATTTACATATGATAGATTAGTATTTAATGATAACTGTTTTAAAGAGAACGAAGATTGTGAGGTAAACCAATTAAATATAGGGAATAAGATAGTAAATGTTATTCAGTCGGGGGATATATTGGATAATACGGGTAAAAAAATAGGTAATGTGACAAAAACAAATCGATTAAAAGGCGTGTCTATGGAAACCATATTGATTAATATTGAAAACACTTCAGACATTACAGGGATACTAATCTATATAGGTCCGCCAATTCCTGTTTGAGAAAATGTACTAAAAAAATAATACTTGTATAATATAAGTATTATATGTTAAAAATAACAACTAGAAACATAGTTTATTTTGTAATTATTGTATTGTTTATTGTAATAACCACCTGGTATTTATCGGCGTCATGTGAGGGATATGATAATTTAGACGATGTATTAAGCGGCGTCTCTAGTTGCACGGACCCAAATGGATGCAAGACTATAGATGAAATAAAAAAAGAGTCAGAAGGTGACCTATCTAAACAAACAGCAGAATTAGCAAAACCCCCATCAAGTCCGCCGAATATTACAACAAAGTCTATGATAATTACTATATCTAATAATGAAGAATCGCCTCCCATCGATATTCCACCTTTACCGCCGGCTGTTATGATACCCACCGCACCGGTCAAACCTAAGTTGAGTACTATGGGAATAAGTCCAAAGCTTGAAATAAGCCCGGTAGTAAGTATAATGGAGATGATTAATAAGAACCCAATAATACGCGCGAATCCCACAAAACCGATAGACAATAATAATATTAATACACTATTATTAAATGACGCGGGTAATGACGTGTATATGTTAGATGTAGATCTTGATGAAAAGGGGGTTACAACAGGTATATATAATATTGGTAGCCTTTCAGTGAATCATCCAGATAAAGAATTGAGATTGTCGACGTTAGGCGAATACAAAAAGAATAGTTCGTTATATGATATTTATATGAAACGACATGAGATTTATAATAATATAAGAACAAAATTTGATTCCATGCCGAGTATTCCTTTAAACAATAAATATAGTAAGGGTCAACAAAGCCAATCAGTTGCAATACAACTAGATTCCGGAAAATTAAACAACAATTTTATAATCATTACACCTAAAACTAACGAGGTGTTTCCTTCCAATTTTGAAGTAAGTATAACAAATAATTCGGACTTAACCGGGGTAACATTTGAGTTATGGGGTGATTTTGACTTGAACAATAATAAACCTCAACCATCCGGAAATCCGAATCGGATATTAGATAACAGTATATTAACTGAGTATTTAAATCACAAGGGTGATACATTTGGATATAGCAAACAGGCATTTGGTGACAGTTGTTCTGTAATTGAAGAGAATAAGTGTATGGTCGGCGGTTTAGATATAGGTAAACGAGCTATTAACATAGTAAAATCGGGTGATGTATATGATGATAAAGATAATATAATTGGTTCAGTATCAAAACAACCTACTACTGCAACTAATATGAATGAAATATTTACACTACGTATTTCTAATTCTGATAGCATATCTGGACTAGTATTCTTTTTTACGTATATGCTGTAATTTGTAAATACAAACTAATATATTTACAAATTATAAACTTTTACAAATTATAATCCCTTACGGTGGTCTAAAACATATGGATTAGAATGAAGATTATTCAAAAATTCAGGATTGACTCTATCAGCTTGAATATTCGAGTACAATGCTTTTTCATTACCAGATAAACGTCCCATACTGGATACATCAGGGGACCTGTAAGGCATAGTACCAGTAACAGGGCGAGTATTCTTCAACTTTTCATCCCGCGAAACCTGTCTAAAATTCACTTTATCATTCATTAATGACATATTTCCTTTTACCATATATCCATCAATAGTACTAGATTTGATGTCATTGTTACGTTGATTATAACCGGATTCATATGAAGAAGGCTGTCTAGTTCCATCACCTGCCCCTGCTACGCCTGCGTAGTAAAAGTTACCCGTCTCATTACGTGTAGTACTGGCTACCTGGTGTTCGGTATTTTGATAAGCCCCGCCTCGTTGATTTGCGTTTACATTCAGATGATTTTTCGAGTTTTCAGTAGTTTCGCGAATGGTAGTAGTCAGCTTATCAGCAGGATTAAAAATGTAAGATTGAGGGACACTTGTACCAGGATTCTGGTAAGGTCTTAATGTACCAATAACATTTTCTTTTCTAGATGGGCGTAATATATCGATGAGAGGTGCTACTGCCGCACCGATACTTCCACTAACCAACCCAAAATAGCTATCTTGTTTATTAGCACTTCTATTATTTGGATAAGCGTGTTTTGACTTAATACCATAATCTGCCTCAGTTGGAAGATATTTTCCTTGTGCGCTAGCACTGCCAAACTGAGGAGCACCTAATTGTTGATTTTTAGATTCCATATACTCACCAGGAACATATGTTCCGTCGTTTTGATATCCTGCAGCACCGATATATTCAACCGCGGTGTCTGGACGCGATACATGTCTAGCTACCGGAACTGAACGCATAGTTTGCCCCTTTTGAACGCCACCGGTAGTAAATAAACGTCCAATGTCACGTTCACCATTTGAAAATCCTTCAACATTTCGTTGGTCTAATTCGAAACTACGCTCGGGTCGATGTTTTTCCATTATACCCATTTGTTCTCTAGTAGCAATGTTTTTAATCTGACTATTAGCAGGACCTTCATGACCGTAAAGCATGTATCCAGATGATTTGGGATTATTATCAACGCGTAATTCATCTGCGGTCTTTGGTTTCCATAAGTCACGTTGTTCCATACCAGAGTTAAATCCACCTGACCCTTCAGTAGTATACCCTAATCCTAAACCAGGTGCGACAGACTCTTGTTTAAAAGGATTAACATTTGACATTTTTAAACTAGGATTTATACGTGATTTAATAAAATCGCTTTGATTTGGCATACAATGCGCCCATTGTAAATTCTCTCCCGGGGCGAATAAAGGGGATTGTTCTTGTTTCTTAATGATTTGTGAACCGGCACCAGTAGCATGGTCTAAAAGACTCTCATTTGCGCTTTCGCGAGTGCTACTAGTTTTTAGATTTCCCCCGAAGAAAGGAACCATATTATTATGCTTGAAATGGTCTGCACTAACTTTACTACCATCTAAAGACATGTATTCAATGCCGGTGTCATGAGATACCTGTTGTTGATTAAAATATTTATCCGTATATACACCACCACCATTATCATAACGATTATTTACAGATAACTCAGACGTCTTACTCGTATCGTTAGATACGATGGGATAATTTTCATCGGGTACATTTGTATTAGGTAACCCAGATTGATTAGAGAATTCTTCAGTTTCATCCTTTTTTTTATTTTGATTGTTGATTAAATATAAACTAGATAAGGCGAATAGCGGAACAATAACTTCCATTTTTATATTATATAAATATATTACTTTTGTATAATATTCTTTAGTTTAGTTTTTCTTAATTAATTTTTCTCGAATAGAGAGTTCCAGGGCAACTTTCCTCCTTTCCTGAAATACAGATAGAATTACCAGTTAAATAATAGTTATTCTGATTCATCCCGTCAATAACAGGGGTTTTTGTAATATGATTATCTTTTTCTAAAATACGTGTTTGAATATTATCGTGAAACCCTTTTTCTAAACCATTCAATGGATTTAATAAAGGATTTTCCCATCGCGTTTGTTCTAAATCTTTATACATCCAAGCTGGATGGCTTGCCCGAGATTCTTGTACGAAAGGTTGTGTCGAATGATAATTTTTGGGTGCACTATAAACCGAATGTTTGGTATAATCGTTTAACTCGGATAAATCACGATTTAATGGGCGTGTTAATCCGCGTAAATCGTCTTCTAATGCTACTGTATTCTCTTGTAAATTTGCTCCCCATCGTTGTAATCTAACTTGAGCGTCTTCAAAAAATGGTAAATCTTCTCCGGGTCCAGGTACATTCAACATATACCTACCCGCAAAACTGCTTTCTTCATTTTGTTTTTTTATTCTATGCGGGTCATCATGAAATCTAGTAAAGGACATTATAATAGTTAGTTATTATATGATTGGAAAAAATACTAGGATGAAAAAATATATAAATAGTATTAGTTAGATTTTATATTATAAGGTTATCAATCATGCCTAAAATATGTCTAAATATGATTGTGAAAAATGAAAGTAACATTATAAAACGCTTATTGTCCTCTGTGTTACCACTAATTGATACATATTGTATATGTGATACAGGTAGTACTGATAATACAATTGATATTATAAAAACTTTTTTTGACAACGTAAACATAGCAGGAAAAATTGTAGAAGAACCTTTCCGTGATTTTGGATACAATCGTAGTTTTTCTTTAAGTCAATGTCATGGTATGCAAAATGCGGATTATATATTATTATTAGATGCGGATATGGTGTTAGAGATTGACCCGCGCATGTCTATTATTGAATTTAAAGAATCGCTGATTAAAGACGCATATTATTTATTACAAGGCAATGATAAATTTCACTATAAAAATATACGAATTGTAAAAAACAATGGAAAGTATAAATATTGGGGGGTTACACATGAATATGTCGTATTGCCCGATAATACATCCGCTTATAACATTTCCAAATCTATGCTATTTATTGATGATATAGGTGATGGAGGTGCGAAAACCGATAAATTCATCCGTGATATAAAATTATTGAAACAAGGTTTACAAGACAATCCGGATAATGATAGATATACATTCTATCTAGCAAATAGTTATAAAGATTCCGGTCAATTTCAATCAGCGATTGAAACTTATGAAAAGCGAATCGAATTGAAAGGATGGAAACAAGAGGTATGGTATTCTTATTATAGTATTGGACTGTGTTATAAAGAACTAGATGATATGAAAAACGCATTGTATTATTGGATGGAAGGATATAATTATTTACCCGAACGTATTGAAACCCTATATGAAATCATGAATTATTATCGTATTAGCAAGCGATATACTCTTGTCGATGTTTTTTATAACTTGGCTAAAAAAAGTTGCGCTACCATCAATGAATCGGAACAGTTATTCTTTAAAAAAGATGTGTATGATTATAAATTAGATTACGAGTTTTCGGTAGCTGGGTTTTATAGCAATCAAAACAATATTAATATGAGTGAAGTTTTTATGCGAGTGTTTAATTATCCTATTCATAAGAATCTCTTTAATAATACTCTTTCTAATTTTAAGTATTATGTAGCTTCGTTATTCGATATGAAAATGCGAGATACATATAATATTCAACTACTCAATAACAATGAATCAATTACGCAAAACTATCCACATCTTTTTAGTTCAACGCCTACAATCTGTTATAACATGAATAAAAGCAAATTATATACAAATACACGTCTTGTTAATTATTTTATTGATGATAATGGTAGTTATAAATGTAAAAATAACGAAGGAATTGTTACTACAAACGAGCAGATATTAACCAAAAATGTTTGTAGGGTGTATAACGTAAACGATGGAAAATGGATTAAAGAAAAAGAGTTTGAATTAAAATACAATACCGAATATGATGGGGTGTATGTAGGGCTTGAAGATATACGTTTATTATCGAATAGACTCGGATTATGTTTTAATGCAAATAGAGGTATATCATACGGTAAAATTATGATAGAAACTGGAGTAATTGATATGTATTCTCAAGAAACAAATTCAACATTAGTATATAAAGATGGTTCAAAGAATGTAGAGAAAAATTGGGTATTATTTAATACTATAACAAACCAAGTTAAAGTGATATATAAATGGTTTCCATTAACAATCGGAGAATATTTGTATAATGAAACATATGATAATCCGTCTACCTTTTTTACAACAAATACACTTCAGATGCCGGTTATATTTAAATATGTACGAGGTTCAACGAATGGCGTTATCATAGGTAATGAGATTTGGTTTATTACTCATTTGGTAAATGATGAAACACAACGTCATTATTATCATATGTTTGTCGTGTTGGATATAGAAACCTATAAATTAAAACGTTATAGTATTCCATTTACATTTGAAAAGAAAAACATAGAATATACATTAGGATTTATTTTTAATGAAAACACACAGACATTTATCATTGGATATAGCACTATGGATAGAACTACAAATTATATCGAAATATCTACTACAACTATTCGGGGATTGTTTGTATGAACTACTACTATTCAATTTCATTGACTATTGCTGTTTTACAACAGCCAAAACTGCGCCGATGCCATTGTGTAATTCCATATTGTTGAATACCCGACATGTGTGTTTTGGTTCCATATCCCATATTATTATCAAGACCATATCGTTCTGATAATAATGGAAACTTTTCACACATTTCGATTACATAATCATCACGGGCTGTTTTTGCCAATATACTCGCTGCCGCAATCGCCATATATTTTCCATCTCCCTTTTCTACTGTAACATAAGGTAATTGTTGATACTCATTCGTAGTGATATCAAAATGACAATATGGTTTGAAATAATTACCGTCGACTACTGCCATAAATTTGGCGGCGTTATTTTCAATATGAGTTACATCATTTACTTTTGATATTGAATTACGAATACAATTATGCATCCCATCCATTACAGACATTAGAATATTTTTATTGTCGATTTCATTTGATTCAACATATTCAATATGCCATACTAACGCATGTTCTTTAATGTAATTAGCAGCTTCACGTAATTTTGTTTTTGATGTGAATTTCTTACTGTCTTTAATATCTATACCTGAAAATAATTCAGGGTTTTTAGGAAGAACTACAGACGCAATATATACACGTCCAAACATACACCCTCGCCCGGCTTCATCCATTGATATTTCATATAGGTCATTATTATCAATATAAAACCGCTCTAATAACGGTTGGTCTTTTTTTACACGTTTCTTTGTAGATGAGTCCATTGCTTTATATTTACCTGTCAAAAATAACAAGTAAATTCAATTTTTCGTTACAAAATATTTTTCGTTATATAGTCTATATATAATGAAGAGTTTCAAACTAACACCGGTAATAATGATTGTATTAATTTTTATTGTTTTAGCAATATCAATTTACATGAAGAACTCTTACTATGTTGAAGGTGTCGAGAATATGTTTAACGACAAAGGGCAATTTAGTGATTTTATTCTTCCCGAATATTCACAGACATCTCCTTTAACGCAATTGACTGAAACTATTTTTTACGATAAAACGAATGGAAATATTGTAGAAGCGGTGGTTGAATGGAAGGCGGCTGAGGTTGTCGCCCCTACTCCCGAGGTCGTCGCTCCTGTCCCTGATGTCGTCGCTCCTGTCCCTGATGTCGTCGCTCCTGTCCCTGATGTCGTCGCTCCTGCCCCTGAGGTCGTCGCTCCTGCCCCTGAGGTGACCGCACCTGTTCCTGATGAGACTGTTCCAACAACGACGGAAGGGCATGAAAATATGACGCAGACTCCTACACTGAAGAGATTAATTATTACTCCTCGCAGTGGTAGTGAAAGTTATATTTATGACATTACTAATACCGCCGAATGTATTAAGAAACCAACACAAGAAAGTTTAATTGATAAAATCGAGCCATCTTACAGTTCTTGGAGTTATATTAGTCAGAGTGAATTTGCACCAGAAACAACTGTATTTTACATGCCTTGGAAAAATGATACATATTTAACGGTTTATGAAAAGTCAGATAGTAAGATGACTCCGAAAGGATTGTTCTACTTTACGAATGGAAATACCGGTATGGTAGATATAAAGCAGGTAGAATTGTCTAACTATGTGAATACACAAGATGATAATAATAATAAATATGTGAAAGATGCCAAATACGGTGATTATGATTTATATCAGCTAGACAAGTATGTATTATATGATATTCCTACCTCTAATTTGGTGATTCGTAAGGAGCATAATACAGGTAGTATTAATATCTTAAATGGACTAGGTGATACTATAACTCCAACAACCGTAAAAGATATGTATGAAGCAAATAAAACACATGAGAATCAAGATAAATATTCAGAATTAAAGGCATGGACTACTATAGACGGTCAAGGTGAAAATACTGTTTTATTCATTAAAAACGCAGATAAGACATTGGTTGCCTCATATGGATTTGAATCAAGTAAGATGGATTCCCTTGTATTAAAGAATGTAAAGAGATTTACATTGTATGGCGTAGACATGGGTGATAAAATAGAAAAGCCAACCACAAGCACGTGTGATAAAAAGTCCGTATCCGATACCGTTATTGAAAAACCAAAGGTAGAAGAGGCTACATCTGATGATTACATATTAAAAACTAAAATTGTTCCACCTGTATGCCCTTCTTGTCCCATGTGTCCTGATAAGGTGACATGTACCAATTGTGGAGGAAGCGGTGGGTCTGGTACAATTGGATTGGATGGTAAATCAATGGTTAAAGATGAGAATGTAGTAACCAAAACTAAGGTAGTAGACCAAGCCGGTAATGTTATATCGGAAACAGTTGGCGAGGTCACGGGGTTAGCAAGAGACGCGGTAGGTGGTGGGGTCGGATTAGCAAAAGACGCAGTCGGTGGTGGGGTCGGGTTAGCAAAAGACGCAGTTGGTGGTACTGTCGGATTAGCAAAAGACGCAGTTGGTGGTACTGTCGGATTGGCAAGAGAAATTGTAGGCGGCGTATCGGGATTAATACGAGGTGCGGGTAGCGGTGCTATGAATATATTAACGCCTAATCAACAATTACCAATGCAACAAGCATCCGGTCGTGGTATATATAATCAACAAACTAATGCCCCAGCTGTAACTTATGGAACAAATAATTACTATTCTCATTATGGACTATTACCAAATAAAGAAAGTAATTTTGTACCAAGAACCGCTAATTTCAGCAATTTTGCATAAATATACTGAATAGAATTCATTTCATACTACAATAAAATATTATTCGTATGAAATGAATTATAAAAATGATAATATACTAATATAACAGTTTATAGATTATGGAAAAAATAATTAATAATATACAATTAAATAACATTTTTGAGAGAGAAAGTACATCCATCAAAATAAAAAATATATTAAATGACTTTGACGAAAAGTGTAATGAACTAACCTATAAAAAAGGTATATATATCTATGGTTCTCCTGGTTCTGGAAAAACGACATTTGTAATGAACTTGTTGAAAGAGATGAATTATGACGTTATCAAATATGACGCCGGAGATGTTCGTAATACAGGACTTATTAATACGATAACAAGTAATAATATATCCAACCGAAATGTATTGGATATGATGACTAAAAAGGTGAAAAAAATTGCTATAGTTATGGATGAAATAGATGGAATGAATAATGGAGATAAAGGTGGTATAACTGCTCTGATAAAATTAATACGTCAAAAGAAAACAAAAAAACAGAAATTAGAAAATACAACCATGAATCCAATTATATGTATCGGTAATTATTGTATCGATAAGAAAATACGTGAATTGACAAAAGTATGTAATACATTTGAAATAAAATTACCAACAATAAAACAGATGAAACAAATATTATTAACTATGTTTCCCGAATTAAATACAAGAGATAATTTGGAAAAGCAAAATACTATTTTAGATTATATTCAATGTGATGTTCGCAAACTAAATTTTGTATATGATGTTTATAAAACCAATCCGAGACTTTTCGATAATAACGCATTATCTTTAATATTTCAACAAAAATCAAATAACGAAGATTCTAAGCGAATCACACAAACATTACTTAATAACTATATACCATTGAATAACCATTCTCAGTTTATGAATGAAACTGAACGAACAATAGTAGCATTATTGTGGCATGAGAATGTAGTTGACATGATAGAGAAATATGATAAAAAAAAATCCATACCTATTTATCAAAAAATATTGGAGAAAATGTCTTATGCCGATTACATAGATAGAATAACATTTCAAAATCAAATTTGGCAGTTTAATGAAATGAGTTCATTAATGAAGACATTCCATAATAATAAGATATATCATGATAATTTACCGGAGAATAAAAATAAGTTCCAACCGAGTGAAGTTCGTTTTACAAAGGTTTTAACAAAATATTCAACTGAATATAACAATATGATGTTTATTTATGGGTTATGTCAGGAGTTAGACTTAGACAAATCCGATTTAATTTCGATATTTCAAGAAATACGTTTATTAAAACCATTCAATATGTTGACTAATATTGAAACTATGAACGAAATAGAAGAGATATTTGAAAATTATAATATAAATAAGCTCGATATACAACGTATCTATAGATATATGGATAAGAGTGTGAAAAAAGATATGGTTAATCCTGATTTGGAAGATACTGAATAAATTGATAATAATTCATTATTGTTATCAATTACCATATGTGATTATGTGTCATCATCAATATCAACGACAATTTCTGGATTACAATTACTAATAGCGGTTTTATGAGTATTGCGTATAAATGGGTCGGGTGAT
>OCVQ010002869.1_pt1 | contig 10787 bp, 12 predicted proteins | sample 1539061 | NCBI WGS metagenome assembly OCVQ01 (sample SAMEA3355526, study PRJEB22509) | marine metagenome | biome: marine; feature: river plume; material: water | place: USA | collected 2010-08-08 | depth 0.5 m | reverse complement strand
AAAGTATTTTTCGTATATTAATGTGTAACCTAAAAATTAAAAATATGATTGACGTAATGAACACCTTTATTGCTATAATTTTATCTGTTGTAGCTCTTACACCAATTTTTTTGTTGGTAGTTTTATTGAATAAGCAAAATGCTCCTGCTGCTGCTTCAAGTTTAGACCCTTCAGTCATTAAAAGATTAGAAGACATGGACACTACCATTGCTACTGACACTAACATTGCTTTAGAAACTGTTTCTGCAAAGTTGGAAGATCTTGAATTGCGTTTGGCTGACCTTGAAGATCAAAGAACAACAATAAGTGGATTTAAAGGTAAAAAATAATGGAACGTATTACAGTCGAAGAAGCTAAGCAATTTGTACCCCTTGTTAAAGACATAAAGTCAGACATTGGAGACGCATCTTATTATACTTTAACACCTTCAGAAGAAGGAAATGGTTGGGAAGATGTAAGTTATTTTCTTCATAGAAGAATGAGAATGTATGAAGGTAGAACTGGTGATGGAGATGGTTGGGTATATGTCTTATCTAACGAATCACAACCTGGCATGTATAAAATAGGTTATACTAACCAAGACAACGTTAATGATCGTGTTAAACAATTGTCTCGTTCTACTTCAGTTGCAACTCCTTTTACTCTTGAATTTGCTTTTAGATGTTTTAATGCAGAACGTTTAGAAAGAGAAATTCATAAAGATTTAAAAGGCGCTCGTGTTGCAAAAGACAGAGAATTTTTTGCTGTGTCATTAAATGAAGCTAAAGAAGTTATAGAAGACTTAGGTCAAAAATACATTTAAAATAATTGCAGAAAAACTTGGAGAAGCGAGGGATCTTTCGTATCTTTACGGAGTAAAGATAAAGATATATGATACAACAAGGTTCAGCATACTGGTTAAAAAACCAAGATTCACAAAATTCACATTTTAATTTGTTAGAATTGGCATCTACACAAAGAGCCGTAACAAATTACGTAAAAATACTAACAGGTCGAGAAATTCCCGTAAACTTTGTTGACCCTCGTGGAGATAGTATGACAGACGGCGAGTCTATTGAAATAGCTTCGCGAATTAGTCATAAGAATGTAGATGAAGTTGTAGGTTTAGCGCTTCATGAAGCTTCTCATTGTATTCTTACTGACTTTAAAGTAGTAAAAAAGTTAGGTAATGTAATTTTACACAACGACAGATATAAACATCTATTTCCTAATAAAGATCATGTATTTTTATTCACTAATTTTATGGAAGATCGTAGAATTGACGATTTTGTGTATAATTCGGCGCCGGGGTACAAAGCATATTACGAAAGTATGTATGAAAGTTCGTTTTTTAACGACACTATTGATAAAGGGCTAAAAGGTACTGAATATAGAACAGAAACATGGGAATCTTACATGTTTAGAATCATTAATATATTTAATCCAAATTCTGACCTCGACGCTTTATACAATTTACGTAAAATATACGATATAATCGATTTAGACCACATTAATCGTTTAAAATCTACACGTGATTCCATCGATGTAGCTATGGAAATTACAGACATTATTAGAGCTTCAATTATAGTTGAAAAAATGATTAACCATGATGATTTTGACAAATCAACTTTAAAAGAATCACACAAAAAAGAAGGTGAGAAAAATGACGTTTCAAGAGAAAAAATAAAAAACGCATTTCAAAAACAAGAAAACTTTATTAAAGGTAAAGTTAAAAAATCATCGGGTATTTCATCTAAACAATTAAAACAAGTAGATGCTATATCTAAAGCTAATGTAGAAATATTTAAATCTAAATTTGAAGACAGAGAAATAAGTGTTCATGTTATTAAAAAATTAACAGATGAAGTTATAAAAAGTGGTTTGTATGGTGCATTTCAATCTCCAAGTTCCCTTTTAGGATCTAAGTATAGTCATTGTTATGAGGAAGGAATTAATAAAGGGAAAAGATTACTTAAAAAACTTCAAATTAGAAATGAATCTACTTCTTTAGAATCTCACAGATTAAAAAAGGGTAAAATTGACACTCGTAGAGTTTATGCTTCTGACTTTACTGAAGACATATTTAAGCGAATAGACAGATCAAATTATAAGCCTTTAAGTATACATTTATCTATTGACGGCTCTGGTAGTATGAATGGTGAAAAATGGAATAGTACATTAATTAATGCTATAGCTTTAGGATATGTTTCATTAAATGTGGATAACATAGATCTTGTTATTACAATACGAACGTCAGGTGATTTAGAAGGAAAACACAATCATGTTCCCTTGTTGATTTTTTGTTTTGATAGTAAAATTAATAAGGCACATGATTTAAGAAAAATTACAAATTATAGATTAACAGGTTCTACACCTGAAGGTTTATGTTTAGATGCTTTAAATAAATTTATACCTCAATCTTCTTATTATTTAGATTCTTATTTAATTAATATGAGTGATGGTATGCCTAATTTTAGAGCTAAAAACGGATCTGAATATGTTAGGGAAGAAGCTTACGCTCACACAGCAGGGGTTGTAAATAAAGTTAAAAAGAAAAATGTTAAGTTATTAAGTTATTTTATTTCAAAAAATAAAAACAAATATAAAACCGAAGCATCAGAATGTTTTAAACAAATGTATGGTAGAGATTCTAGATTTGTAGATGTAAATAATATTAATCAAATTACCCAAACATTAAATAAATTATTTTTAAGTGAAAATATGATATCATAATGAGTAGAGGAAGACCAACACAAGGGGAAACAGTAGCACCTAGAAAATACATTTTAGAATATGATGATTCTAGATGGCATTTTGATTTAGATTATTTTCCTAATGGTCCCTACTTAGTAGAAAATTTAGATCCTACTTATGACACACTTGAAAAATGCTTTAATAAATGGAAACAATTAGAAGAACCAGAATTTCACGAAAATGGAAGAAAAAAAAGAATTACTAAAGATCGCATTAAAAAAATTAAAAGTTATGAAGCTCTATATTGGAAAGAGCATTATAGATTGTTTCCCGACGATAGACCTAAAGTCAAGAAGAAGAGAAGAAAAAGAAACAGTTGAACTTATATTAGAAGAAGCTAACCAATATGGTTTAAGATATGAAGTAGATGAGTTTGCTAAAAAATTTCTTGAAGAAGATCCCACGCTTTCAGATCTTGAAGCATATGTAATGGCATACAATGAATGGATAAAATAAATTATTATGAGTTTAGAAGATGAAATAATGTTCATTTATCAAGAAGTTGAAGCTAAAGGACTTAGAAAGGAATTTGACAAACAACTTGAAAAGATGAAAACCCAATCTAAGCACGCCCATAAAACTGCTAATGAAATGTGGGATTATGCCCTTACAAAAATTAAGAAATAATGGAAGACATATTATCAAAATTACAAATATTACTAGATGAAATAGAGCATGAAGGGTTAGATTTAGAATCAACCACAGAAAAGCTTAAAGAAATTGTAGATGATGCATCAAATGCGTTTGATAGTGATTATTTAGAAGACGAAATTAACTACTAATTATTTTTTTATTTTTTTCTTATATTTATAAGCATAATTTAATATTTGTTTATAATGAGAAAGTTATTATTTTTAATTGGTTTTTTAGTGTCGTTTAGTGCGTCAGCACAATTTAACCTTAAGAAAACATTTAAATTCGCAACATTTTATACCGCCGTCAATGGGGGTACTTCTATTTCTGATGTAGACATTTATTCAGTCAACACAGGACAATTAGAACAAGACATTCTAGAAACCCCTTTCGATTACACTTTTACTATAGGTTTACGTAAAATCAAACGCTTTGGTTATGAAAACAGAGCAAACACATTTTACAATGGTACTGAACACTCATACGCAGATGCTGCTACTTTAGGTTTAGTAGATGGATTTGAATTTCTATTTGAAGTAGATCGTCAAAGACAATTTGGGGTAAATTATTTAAATCAAAATCACTTTTTACGTTATGTTGCAGACAATTGGGTTGCAAAAGTAGAATACAATGAAAATGGTTTTGTAGACATTAGATATTTTGAAGCATCTCAAAGATTTAGAAAGCCAATAGGGAATAAATTTTCACTTAACATAGGAACAGTACAACGATTGTCTAAACCATATGGGTATGATCCTTTAGAAGAATGGATTTTAGACAATGGTTCTTTACATTATACCTTTCTGGCATTAGATGAAATGGGGTACAGTATTAATGTTCAAAATGGTGAATATTATGATCCAGATGGTAATGTAGTAACTACAAGTTCTGAGGTGTGGGATGAAGTTATAGTTCCCGGAATTTTATCTGATTATGTTGAAGAAAAACGTAATGAAATAGCAAGAACAATAGAATATTCAGCGGTAATTGGTTTTGACTATTACCATTTCGATAAAGATTTTTGGGTACATTCATGGGGTAATGTAATGCCCTATCACGTAGATACCGACAACGAATTTTCATACCACAAATATAATAACGGACAATGGATGGATTATTCCGGGGGGTTAATATTTGGATATAGATATAATAAACACTTAGGAGTGTTTTTAGAAGGTAAATATAATAAATATTGGAACCGTGAATGGCATGATTTTTCATTAGGTCTAAACTATGTAATTTTTTAAAAGATGGCAAAAGAATTAAACGAAGACACAAGTTTTCAAGTTAGTATAAAAACATTAGCAGGAATAGCAGTTGGTATTGCAACTGTAGTTGGTATGTGGTTTGCATTACAAGCAGACATTGAAGAAGCTAGATCATTACCTGCTCCACCAGATCCCGAAATAACTCGTATGGAATACGATATGAAAGATAAGCTTATCCGTCAAACTATTATGACAACACAAGATGATGTTAAAGAAATTAAAGAAGATATGAGACGTATTGAAGATAAGATTGATCAACTTAGATAGAATTATATGAAAAAGTTATTATTTACATTATTTTTAACACCCCTTTTAAGCTTTAGTCAAGATGCACTTATGGAATCAAGTAAAGACTTTCCAGATGGCATACACGTTGTAGAATTTAATGCCAGTTTTAATAAGCCCAATGAAGTTGTATGGTTAACTAAATTATCCGACTGTAAAACAGAACGTATTGACATATTAGCTGATTCTAGATGGGCTAGTGAATATAAAATAGTTGTAGTACCTACATTAGTAATTTTTAACGAGGGAGAGGAAGTTAAAAGATTTCAAGCTAATATTATGATGACAATGGAAGCAACTAAAAATGAATTACAAGATGCCATTGATGAAGTTATAATGGAAGCTTTCTAACAACCCAAATTTAATTTTTTATGAAAAAGTTTTTAACCCCCCTCTTATTTTTATTTTTTTCTTTTAATTTAATAGCACAATCTTTTATGGTGCCTGTAAATTTACAGGTTGATATAAACCAAATTGAAAATTTAGGTGAAGATGTTATTGTCAGTGTTAGGTCAAATCTAACAAGTTGGTCTCCAGTAGGAATGGACGATTCAGACGGAGATGGTATATATGAAAAAACCATTAACATTGGTGCTTCTGTAGGTCAAGCAACAGAATTTGTATATGTGTTTAGATTACAATCTATAGTAAATGGTTTATCAATAGTGCAATATGAAGGTAGTGGTGGTAATGATTGTCTTTATGATGGAAGTGATTATGGTTATGAACTAGCAGGTAATGTAAGAATTCTATCAGTACCATCACAAGTACCTAGTGATTTTAATGTAAGTACTTGTTGGGATGAATGTACAGCTACTTGTGAGGTTGAAGAACCTATATTTGTGGATTGTAATGGAAATGAAGCTCCTGAAAATTGGCTTGGAGATGGCTATTGTGATAATGGTGTCTATTCATCTAATGGGGTTGATATATATTTTGATTGTGAAGATTTCAATTGGGATGAAGGTGATTGTCCTGACCCAAATGCCGAGGTATTAGGATGTACTGATTCAACCGCTTTTAATTATAACCCAGAAGCCAATACAGATGATGGTTTATGTGAAGCAGTAATAGAAGGATGTTTAGATGAAATAGCATTAAACTTTAATGAACTAGCTAATATATCAGATGGATCTTGTATACTCCCCTTATTTGGTTGTACAGACCCAGAATCTCCTAATTATAATCCTTTAGCTGAAGCTGATAATGGTTCATGTGTTAATCAATCATGTTCTGATGGTGAAGCTAAAATGATACTTCAAATTACTTTAGATCAATATCCTGGAGAAACAGGTTGGATACTTACAGATATTAGTACAGGTCAACCAGTAGAAAGTGTTACAGCTGGAGAATATACATTTGATCAAGCAAATACAACAATACCATATCAATTATGTGTTCCTACTTCAGGAGTGGAACTTGTATTAAGTGACACTTATGGAGATGGATTAATTGGATTAGGGAATGTTGAAGGTGATGATGGTAATTTTATTATGTTAGCTGACACAGAACCTTGTGGAGGTGGATTAGACACAGTATGGTCATTAGATTCAGCTAATTTTAATAATGCTATTTATTCAGGACCTATTTGGTTACCTTATTGTGAAATACCTCCTATTTTTGGTTGTATGGATGTTAATTTTGTAGAATACAATGTAGAGGCTAATGTTGATTCGCCAGAAGAATGTCAAACAGAAAAGGCATTTGGGTGTATTGATGATAGCCAATTTAATTTTGATCCTAATGCTAATACAATGGAGCTTGTTTCTCCTTGTAACTATACTATTACTTTAGAAGATGATGCTGCTGATGGATGGGGCGATTCTTATTTAGCTGTGTTTCATGGTGAACAAGAATGGATATTTACTTTAGGACCTGGAATTGAAAGTCAATCATGGGATTTAGTTTTAGAATCTGATAAGTCTATTGAAGTATATTATTTTCAAGTAAAAGCTCCTCAACAACCTATTGAGGAAGTTGAATTTCAAACCTTACATAATTCATTTAGGATTGTAAGAGAGGATGAAGTTGAATTATTAGACGGAGGAACTAACCCATTCGAAGACAATGGCTTGGGTATACTTCAACCATTCCAGCCACCTTTCTGGAACGTTTATTCAGCACAACCTTATTGTGGTAATATATGTGAACCAATAGTGTATGGATGTATTTATCCTACTAATCAATTTAATCCTGATATTGTAATGTTTAACTATGATCCTTTAGCTAACACATATGATCCTAGTATAATAGCATGTGAACCTGTTAAGTATGGTTGTACTGATCCTACTCTGTATGGTTATAATTGGACAAATCCTGCTAATACAGATGATGGTTCTTGTCAACCTTGGTTTATAGGATGTACAGAAGAAGAGGCATGGAATTATCAACCATTAGCAAATTTAAATGATTCTGAATCATGTTTATATTTCGGATGTATGGACTCTTTAGCAGATAATTATGATCCTATAGCTAACGTTGAATTAGAAGGTACCTGCTTTACAACCATTTTAGGATGTACAGATCCAGATGCATTTAATTATAATGAAGAAGCTAACGTGGATGATTTTACTTGTATAGATGTAGTCTTTGGTTGTATAGATTCCTTAGCCTTAAACTACAATGTCTCAGCAAATGTAAATGATGGTTCTTGTGTAGAAATTATTCAGGGATGTATGGATAGTGAAGCATATAATTATGATATTTTTGTAAATTTAGAAGATGGTTCTTGTTTATACGATTGTGGATGTGTAGGTGAACCAGGCGAACCTTATTGGTTAAATGACACTTGTTATGCATGGGTGTTGTCAGTAGATGTTTCATGTTGTGTCCATTCATGGGATGCTACATGTATAAAATTATATAATTATTGTAGTGAAGAATATTCTGTAGGGTTAGATGATTTAAGAGATGATGAAATTTTAATTTACCCAAATCCAACTACTGATATAGTAAATATTACCGCTAAAAAGGACATTAAAATTGATGTAACCAATTTATTAGGTGAAACCATAACTACCATCGAAAATGAAAATCAAATCGATTTATCGCGTTTTTCTAACGGTATGTATATATTTAATATAACTTATAATAACATTAAAGTTCAACATAAAGTCATTAAACAATAACGGATGTAAGCTTTTAGCTCTCTTTTATATTTATCATAGAACAATATTTAATTAAAATGGCAAACGACAAATTTTACGGCTATTCACCTTCACCTAAAAAGGGTAGTATTGGTGTCCACTACGGAAACGATAATAGATTAGATCGAGTTAATCCGTACGAATTTAAAAAAGGAATGGATTATGAATTAGCCACAATAGGCATTTCACGATTAAATGAATCCACTCCAGACCAAAGACGAATTTCAACAGACAAAGTATTAAAGAATTTAGCTAATTATCCAGCTTATTATTCTTGTAAAATTCAATACGAAACAGAATATAGAAATACTCAAGGTAAAAAACCTTCTTTCAACAAATATTTGAAAGAAAAATACGAAAATAAAATGAAACCAGTAGACCAAACATACAAAAATGATAAAATGGTAGCTCTTAAAGAAGCTATTAAAAACGAAATTCGTTCTATTTTATCTGAAAAAATGGACGCAGTAGGAAAAGAAGATGGCGATATAAATAATGACGGTAAAAAAGATAAAACCGATAATTATTTAGCTAATCGTAGAAAAGCTATTTCTAAAGCCACAGGTAAAAATGAAGCATACGGAGATGAAAAAGTAGATAATGATGGTTTTCCTGCAGGTGTTTCAGATAAGGATAAGGAGAAAATTAAAGGTCTTAAGAAAGAAGAAGATGAAGATGACGCTCCTGACGATGATGCAATAGCTAAAAAAGCAGCTAAGAAGGCTAAGAAAAAGTCTTTAGGTGTTAAAGGTATTGAAAACGAAATTGCTAAGAAAAAAGACGAAAAGAAATCTCTTAAAGCTAAAGTTGATCCTTTAATTGCTAAATTTAAAGCTAAAGAATTAGATAAGGAAGCTTACATGAAAAAAGTAGGCGACATACCTAAACGTATAAAAGCTCTTAATGATGAAATTGCTAAATTAGAAAAAGATTCGGAAGCAGCAGCTTTAAAAGAAACTGACGACATGAGAGAAGTAGCGGCAACAGCTATGGGTCGTGATGTAAATCGTCGTTTACTTGAAATTATACAAGAATCTGGCGCTAATTTACATGAAGGTGCGGCAGGTGTTAAAATGCACTATGACATAGCACGTAAAGCTTATATGGAAGGTTTAACAGCTGGACTTAATAAAGATTAGTTATGAAAAAACATTTAAAAAGTTTTTGGAATTGGTTAAAAAGTTTAACTACACTAGACGAACGAGCTGTTGAATTACACGGTGAAGCTAAAGATCGTTTAGGTGAAGTTATAAAGGAATTGAAAGATGTAAAGAAGGCTGCTAAAAATGTAGTTGACCAATCTAAAGATGTTGTAGACGCTGTAAAAGGCAATAAAAAAAGAGGCAGAAAACCTAATAATAAAACCAAAGCTAATAATTCTAATAAAAAGAAAAAATGAAATTAGACGAATTAAAAAAAATGATTTCGGAAGAATTCGAATCATACATGAGAGAAGATGAAGATCAAGTTGATGTGTCAGTAGGCGCAGATGATGTAGATATGGATGCCGATATGGATATGGGCGAAGAAGGAGAAGATTCTCCAGAAGAAACATTAAGAGCTATTTTTGATCAATTAAAAGCATTTTTCGAACCAGAAGGTGAAGAAGAAATGGGTGATGAAATGGGAATGGATGATATGGGTGGTGAAGCACCTGAATTGGAAGAAAATTCTACTACAGATGCTAAATTCCAAAAAACAGGAATGGCTCCTGCTTCTAAAGGCTCAGCAGGTCCCAATGCAGGATATGGTGCAGTAGGTGGAAAAGGATCTACTGGATACGATGCAGGTTCAAAAGCATTACAAGAAAGATTCCAAAAACTAGCAAATATTAAAACGCTTAAAGGATAAAATATGACTCTTAATGAGTTATTAGTTGAATGGTCTTATAGGACTGAGAAGGGTTACCCAGATATGGGTAATCCTTCCGACATCCTCATTTTAAAAGAAATTTTAGAATCATTAGATTTACCTTCAGAAGAAATTATTCCTAATTTAGAAGAGGGGACCAAAGCATCTAATACAAGAAAAGCTATTGCTTTTATATTACAATCTAAATATGCTAAAGAGCATGGATTTAAAAAGATGAGTAACCCTTATCGAATTGGTAATTTAGATGGTATAGATAAAGATAGATTTTTAGAAATTCTATTAGATTTGTTTAATAGTCCTAAAATAACAATACATGATCCCGGATCTAGTCCCAATACTAGTTCAAAATATAATTTATTTGAATTTGAATTAGAAGGAGAAGGATTAGTACAAATATATTTAGCAGGTGGAGCTAACAAAGGTGAAAAATACGAACAAGATATTTTAGCAAGAATTCAATCATCATTAGGTAATTCTATGGATGAGATCCAATATGATGATATTAAAAAACTCTTCCAAACTATAGGTTTAGATCCTACTAAATTTTCTGGGGATGATGCCCAATTTATGGGGGCGGCTGATACTAAAAGACAAGTTTCATTCGACGGACCTACAGATTTAGGTTCTAAAGTAGCAGACATTGTTATAGATACTGAACCTAAAACTTATTTGTCTATTAAAAATAGAAAAGGTTCTGGAATATATAATGGGGGTAATGTTACTTTTATTAGAATGGAAGGCGAAAAAGCAATTTTTGATCAAAGTAAATATAATGAAAATCCACTATTTAGAGAAATATTTGAAGCTTGTGGTATAGACCCACAAAGGATAGCTGATGGTATAAATAGTT
>OCVQ010002863.1_pt1 | contig 10802 bp, 13 predicted proteins | sample 1539061 | NCBI WGS metagenome assembly OCVQ01 (sample SAMEA3355526, study PRJEB22509) | marine metagenome | biome: marine; feature: river plume; material: water | place: USA | collected 2010-08-08 | depth 0.5 m | reverse complement strand
CCATTACAATTAACTCCAACAATGTACAATCCATTTAACTTCACTCCAATTAAGGGTATCATGACTAGATACGCTAAGAAAATGGTTAACAACCGTTACTTTGGTTTGATTAACGTAAGTGGTTTACAAACATTCAGTATGGACACTTTAAGATAATCTTAGGATTTATCATATTAAAAACCCTCACAGAAATGTGGGGGTTTTTTATTTTTGGTATATTCCAGAATATTACGTACATTTGTTTTATGTCCGAAGTAGATTACAATAAGTTAAGATTAGACGTCCTTGAAAAAATGATACACACAAGAGGTATTGAGTGTAAAATGAGAAATGATGAGATGATTAAAATGTTGCGATTAGATGATGAGGGTAAGTATGAACCCCCTATGAAGGAAACCACCTATATAAAGGACGGTAATGGGTTTATAGTGGGAATAGATATTAAAAATAAAAATCATTTGATACAAATAGGTAATTTAATGATTAAAAAGGAGGCTCGTAATTTACATAGGTATTGTGATGATAGGTTACAATATTGGTCAACACAAAAACTAATATAATGAATTGGATTGAATATTTTTTACAGATTGCTGAGGTGGTAAAACTCAAATCTAAGGACCAATCTACACAGATAGGTGCCGTTGTAGTCGGTGAGGGTAATAACGTCCTTTCTACGGGTTATAATTCGTTTCCAAGGGGTTTGGATGATTCATTAGAAGAACGTCAACAGAGACCCGAGAAATACTTCTGGATAGAACACGCAGAACGTAATGCAATATACAATGCGGCGTTAGAAGGTGTATCCCTTAAAAACTCAACAATTTATTTAACATCGGGACTACCTTGTATGGATTGTGCTAGAGGAATTGTTAATTCGGGAATAAAGACGGTATATTGTAAGGAAGTCTGTACCACTAAAAACAAAGAAAAGTGGGATGAATCCCAAAGTAAGGCTAAACAACTTTTAAATGAGTGTGGAGTTAATCTTATTTATTATTGAGTATCAGGTATTTTAGTATCCTTTATAAATTTTATATGTGAATTTTTATATGATTTTAATGATTCATCATTTACATCTTTAGTATATTGCCAATTCCAATACAAATCATCATTTATTTTAAAACCATAAAATTCATGAACTTTCTTTTGTAAATCATTAACATTTACACCATTAAAGTTTTGTCCCGTACAAATAAATCCAGTTTCAATATCTTTAACTAAATTAGATTCACCTAACGCTGTGTGTCTATTTTCTATCCAAGTTAGACGTTCGATTAGATTTTGATAAAACATATTTGTTTGTCCCCATCTAACGGAACTGAGAAATATCACAGCGTCAGATTCAAACAACTCCTTACTTATTTTCCAAAGTTCATCTTTGGGATTGTTAATACTAGCCCAACATCTGTGATGACCGGTCGGATTTTTGTCTTTATCCTTAAGTTTTGCTTTTAATAAACCACAACTGTTACCGTCTTTCCTTGATACATTACCTTCACAAGGAACTATATTTAGTTCTGAAACATCTATTAATGTTGATTTATCTCCTAATTCATCATTAAGATACATCGCAATCATTTTTGATTTTGGTATATCAATATCATTTTTGTCCCAATTATGTCTATTAGAACAACTTAATAGTAAAACTTTTTTCTTCTTTTTAAGAACATCTAATGTCTTCTTTAAAGATTTCCAAGCATCGGATTGTACCATCTCCTCAGAAATCATCATTTGTCTAATCCTTTGTATGTTCTCTTGTAAGTTCATATTAATCTAACCATTTGGCGTTTAGTCCGATATACACATTAGGTTGTATAAATCCATCGGGGAATTGTATAAATGTTTGTGTGGTTCTATGCCAACCTTCACCTAATTCATATTTACCATTTTTGGTTTTAAATAGAATAATTGGTTCTTCGGAAATCCCCTGACTCTGTAATAATTCTTTTTGTGTTCCGTGTCTTTCAATATCTTTGTCAACATCTTGTCTTACTTCACCTGCAATTCTACTTTCCAACTGTTTTTTTGTGTTATCGGTAAAGATATCCATTGATATTGGGAAATCTTTTTGGAACTCCCATTCCATATCTTTAACATACATATCAACCCATTCTGTAATACCTTCATTTGTGCTTATATCATCTGATTGTGTAACCATTTTATAAACCCAATCTCTTATTACATATTCAGGAGTGTTTGGTAGTTTTTCTTTTAACCAATTAAGCATTCCTTGTCTTGTTTCTGTAACAATACCCATCATTTCTTTGATTCTATGTATGTTCTCTTGTAAGTTCATATTAATATTTTACCAGGTACGACAAGCCCAATAACGTGGTTTCCATCTTGGACCTGGATTATCACAATTCATACGTGCTCTAAACGATTTACGTCTTGCAGGATTATTCTTTTTAATTACCATTCTTTTACCTTTAGCGGATTTACCACCAAAACCAAAGTTTACTTTAACAACTTTACCTTGACCATTCTTAACGTAAACTTTAAACTTTTTAACATCACCTTGCATAATTTTACCAAGTTGTACTTTACGACCTTGGTATTCAGCCTCGTTTAACAGATTAGTAGATTCTAAGTTTGTCTTTTCTATTGAACCAAACTCATCTTCATATATTAAAACTGGTGTTTCTTCATTAAATTCAAACAATCTTTCAAATTGTTCTTCACTAATTTGTATGATTAATTTTTTTTCCATTGACTCATCAAATTTTGTCATAGTAGGTTTATTACCCTTACCAACTTTAGGGTCTTTCTTTTCCGCTCGTCTTTTTTGTGACGTCATCGATTTTTTATCTTTCTTACTATAAGATGACGCAACTTTTGGTGTTTCTTTAGATACTTTTTTAGATGGTCTACATTTAGGATATGATTTACCATCCGCGTCTTTACGACCACATGGTGGGTGTTTTCCGTCAACCTTTTTGCTTACGTCAACCCACTTTTCTTTAAACCATCTTCTAAGGTCTTCTTGTAAGACTTCTCCCGATTTTAATGATTCTTCTATATATTCTTTATCTTCTTTAGATACTATGAATTTCATATTATTTTTTACATTTTTTCCATCCACCACCTTTAGCCTTATAATCTTTTGCTGCGAATCCGTTTGCATATGCAGAAGGGTAAACGTCAAATTTAGCCTTAGCCTTAGCTTTAGATGCTGCCCATTTTGCAGGGTCTGTTGGACAATTTTTACTTTCGTCTATTTCCATCGCCTCATACATTTCCTTTTCTGATAGATTTTTAGGTTCAACACCTTTTTTCTTCATATTGATTGCAATTGCGGCTTGTTGTGCTGGACTACTCGCTTCATTAACTGGTACACAATTTGGTACCGTTTTTCCATTTTTTTTCTTACTACCAATTCTTTTGTACCCATCCCAACATTTTTCAGATAAATCTTTTTCCGATTCGGATAGATTCTTTTGTTCAAAGTATCCTTCCATAAAATTTGCAACTTCTTCAATATCGTCTTTAGATGTTGTAATATGGTCACCAGCCCAAGCATGTTCCCCCGTTACTAATTTAGGGAAATCTGGCATATGTTTAAAGTTTAATATCTTTTCAATATCATTTTTCATTTGAATTAGGTTACTTAAAACCATATATGTTCCATCTTGTGAAATGTGATTTTCTTGTTCCATCTGTATTATCTTTTTGAGTTGCGACTCGGTTAAAATGATTTTTTTCATATATATAAATAGTTTATTTTTCAGACACAATCTCAAATTTTATTTTATCCTTATAAAAAATTTCTTCTGAGAATGTTTTACCTTTTATCTCTAAAGTATATTCACGAGGAATAAGATAAGATGTGTTTAAAACAAATGAATTTTCGTTGGTTTTATCGACCTTAGTCCAATCATGAACGTTAACCTGAACAAGTCCTTCGTTTATATAAATTCGATAATGTACCTCGTCTAATAATACACTTTTTGGGGTGTTAATTGATCTAAATGTTATCACAATTTTTCTTTCTTCACCTCTTTTTATTTTTTCATTTTGGTTAAGTCCAAAATATTGTATTGAATAACGTTCTAAATCAGTTTGATTGACCCCAATAGAAAATCCTGATGAAAGTGGTTTTGGTATGAATTTTTGTACGGTATTATCAAATTGAACACCTTCAATGAATATGTTTTTCCAAACATCACTAAAGAATTTTTTACCATCGCAATTAATACCTGATATTCCAAAAGTAACTTTATAAACGCCCTTTCTCACTAATGTTGATGTAATCCCTGTTAATCCACTAATTGGTGTGTTAGTTGAGTTTAAAATATCAACAGTGGGAACTGAATCTAAATTCACATAATTTCCATTTTTTGTAACATACAAATATAGATTTTGTTGTAAATCTTCAATAAAATCAAATCTATCATCATCTATTCTATCGTCAAATATTGATTCAACATATGGTTCAAAAAAGGTTTGAGTATATTTTGTGAAAAATGAGACAGATTGGTCAACTGGTTGAGGTACTAATTGATATGGTACACTAAAGGCCACACCTAAACCATAGTCGGTAGCCCCCGTTAAGACACCATTAACATAGTTTGTAATGTCAACATCTAAGTTTTCATTACCATTATCAAAATGAGCGGTAGTAACAATGGTTGGGGATGCGTTATAAATACCGTTTATTGTCCAAGCACTTAATGTCGTTCTATTGTACCAGTTAGAAGGTCGTTGGTCAAATGTGTTGTTATCTTCATTAAAATCGTAAACTTGGTCATAATCAAAACCATATCCCTCATCCCAAAATTCAGGTATTTTAAAAACAATTAAATCAAATGAAGTTGCTCTTAATCTACCACTATAACCATTTTGACCAATTAATGCTTCATCACCAAAAATAGTGTTTGTCATTTTAAGATAATGTTTAGTAGTGTTCAAATTTAAAACCAATTCATCGTTATCTGTTTTGGTTTTTAAATCAGAAAAATCAACTTTAAATATATATTTAGAAAAACTAGAACCGAAAAATATGTCGGTATTAGGGTTTTTAGACGTATTTGTCTGAGAATCCTTTACAATAGTATTGTTTTTTTCAAAATATGAACGGAAATATGACATCTTTTTTATTTATAAATATCCAATTAATTAATCTTAATTGAACTATTCAACATGTCAGCTTCTAAATTTGAAATTTTGGTCATTAAATCTATGTAATTTGGGTCAGATTGTATTAACGGTGTTTCCATTAAATGTACGTGACTGGCAAATAGATTGGCCATACTATACAATACCTGTAATAATACTTCACCTCTAACAAGTGAGAATGTGTTTGGGTCGATTGACTCCAAATACTCTTCTTGCTTAATTTCGTATTTATTTAACTTTTCAAAAGAAATTGGTTTTTTATTTTCAAAATTAGGTGATTTTGCCTCAGTGGATAACATGTAAATTTTATCAGTTATTAATGCTGAAAAAGATTGTTCTAACCCATCAGGACCTTTCTTAAGATATGTGTTTTTTACCCTTTTATTTTTTCCTGGAATTGTATAACTACTAACTGAAAAAACTAAACCATTTTGTGGACCAACATTTTGTGCTAAAATTACTTTACTAAATTTTGCAATTCGATTAGCAGTTTCACCTGATGATAGTTGTTTTTCTTTACAATCTTTTGTTGGTCTGAAATAAAACGGATGTAAATCAACATCACCTATTGGTAAGGTCCCTCCAGTTAATTCTTTTTTATATGAATTATAAACTTCACTTAATGTTCCTTTCGAGTGAATTGTTTTAAATACGTCCCTTATTAAAACTTCAGGAGGACGTTCATCACTTGAATTTAATGAAAATGTTACACCTGATGTACTACCGTCTAAACTGTTTAATTTAGTTAAACCTGAAAGAATTAAAACGTCAGCTAAATTGGTGTTATCGGTTTTATAAACATTTTTACCATAAAAAGTTTTACCTGATGAAATGGCTTCGTTTATTGTGTAAACATAAAAATCTACGGTTGTTGAATCTCCTGAAAAACTTTTAATATCATATTCAATAATTGACTTTAGTGGTTTTGATTCGATTTCCCATGTATCAATCGTGTCGGTAACTTGTTGTAAATTCTTATCAAATTTTTTAAGATATAAAGAAGAATTTTTATTTGCTAAGATAGGTTGTGAAACCAATTCCGTTTTTTGTTTTATTGTGGCTCCCTTTTTTGATATTAATTTACCACCTCGCATCATTAAACCATTTTCGGTGAATATAATATCTGAACCATATTTTCCGTAAACACCATAATCCGTGTGTCTAGCAAACGCCCCATCATTTTTAATTAATTCATCCGTATCTTTTTTTGAAATATTTGGACCATGTTTTGCCGCAATACCGTAAGTAGTATTCTCAACTTGAGCTGAGTGTGTTTGAGAGTTGTAATCGTGCATTGTTGTAAACGGACCTGCAACATACTCTACGTTAGTAAATTCTTTTTCTGTGTTATATGATAGTAATTTTACAGTTTGACCAATTTCAGGGATAAAATTAATATTAGTTGGTAAAAACGGAATTGCGGTAAATAAATCTTTATCATCCCACGCACTATAATCCAATGCCTTTTCCATTTCTCCGGTATATGAACTATATTTAATACACCTAATTCTACCTAAATGTTTTGGGTCCAAATTATCAATACAAACACCGATATCAATTATTTTCATTTTACTTGTCTTTTACCTATTTCCGTATTTACGTTATTATATAGTTCACTAATACTTTCCATATGTCTAGTTAAATCGATAATTAAACTTTTAGTTTTTTCAAATTCATCATATAATTCTTTTTCAACTAAAAATAAATCACCATTTGATTTGTTTTTAACATCTGTAGCAATATCTATTAATTTTTCTTTTTCCATTTTAATGTGTAATACCAAAAGAAGGTCCCGCCAATGGATTTGCACCAAATACCGAAACCTTAGAGTTAGTGTCATGTTCTTTAGTATGACCATCTATTATTCCTTTTACAAAATCACCCACTTGACTTGGTACACCAAATTTATCACCTGTGTCAATACCAGCCCCGTTTAAATTTTCCATTGCATTCATATATGCTCTGTCGGCACTATAACCATCCCTAAGTGCACTCGTTAAAAGTAAGATTGGAGGGATTTGTATTAAACTTAAAGCACCCATCAATGCGGCATTAATTGTGGAGTTAATTAAACCATATAATGTTTCACAATTTGTTAAATCAGTTTCTAATAATTTTGTTAACAACGCAATTAATGAACTTATTATTAATACATATTTTTTTGATTTATTTAGTAAAATTTTAGCAGCAAAAATTGCTAAGAATTCAATTAAATCTTTTTTAACACGAGACCAAAATTCCGCCAAAAACTTCCAAAAAAGTTGATTAATAATATAATTAAAAAGTTTATGTAATTTTTTCATGATAACTTTAACATCGTTAATTGTATTACCGGCTTCAGAAACTAATTGTTTATAAACAATAACAATAGGTAAAAAATATTTTGGCGATAATACCGAAGCGATTAAAGCTTTAGGTAGATTTAATATAAATGAACTCAACAAATTAATATGGAAATTATCCACGGGTATCGTATCATTAGTTTGATTGTGAGCATCTGCAGCTGCATTATATAACGTTTTAGAAACAACATCGTTTAAATTTTTATTGTTTGATAAGAATACAAAATCTTCAAAATGGGTAGAACTAATTTCAGCTGTAAAGTCATTACAATCTCTAAATTTTAAAACTCGATTACGTCTATTTGCCTCATCATCTAAATCAATTCCTTCTACGTCGTCAAAATCAAAATAAAATTCTGAATCTTGGTCGTTCTCATTAAATTGAGTTGTTGCATTTTGTTTTAATCCAGTGTCGGGGGCACCACAATTTGCACAAATTTTCTTTAGTAATCTTGTTAAATTATCAAGACCAATATTAAATAATGGTGGTTCACTACCATCGGCGTTTATTGTCATTAATACTGCCATTTTGGTAACTCCAGACATATCAATGTTTTCAATGTTACTATAATAGTCATTAAAAAATCCTTGGATTGTTCCTCCTGTAATTGCGTTAGTTGGATTAACTTGTAATCCTGAAATATTATATTTTTGATTGTTTTGGTCCCATACAAAATCAAAAAGTGAATCACCATTTTGTGTTGTAAAAGATTGTGATCCTCCATTAAAACTATTGAATAACATTCTATTCATTTGCTTAAGACCTGTTACCGATGATGATGATTCGTAAACTATTTTTCCCGTACTTGAAGTTGGGTCCATAGTTAAAACGTTCATGAAATCAAATTCGGTAGGGCTTAATGTAACAGTACTTCCTGTGAATGATTTTTGTGTTCCACAAATACCATCGCCAGCAAATAGAATTTTTTGAACCCCATCCATTACAATCGTTTTTGAACTTTTTATGGTTTCGTGTGCCGATTCTTGTGTAATTTGTTTTAATCTTTGTTTTGAAAATGCTCTATCTGAATAGTCCACCGTTGGATTTTTGGGAGCGGTGCCTAAAAACCCTTCAACGGTGTCAATTAGGTCTTGAAATATATCGGTCTGACTTTCTTTTTTTTTCGCCCTCTTGGGAATTAAATCACTTAAATTTTTTCCATTAAAATTTGGAACTTTTGAGGCCAATTTATCTGGAATAGACCCAACAAAAGCTTTACCTGAATCAACTACTTTTTTTGCGTCGTCGTTGATTTTTTTAACGGCATTAATCTTAGATTTAATCTTAGCTTTTTGTTCTTTAATTGACATTATAATGAATACTTATCGGATTTCTTATCTTCGTCAGTGTTAACGAGTCTGTCTAATATTTCTCTATCTTCATCTGATAATGTTAACTTACCCATAGGTCCTCCACCAGAACCTCCACCTGAAGTTTGTTTAAGTAAAACACTCTGTAATTTAACTAATGAGATTTTCTTCTCTGTACAGTCGTTTAGAATTTTTTGTTGTTCTTTAATAACAGGACCAATAACGCTCATATCTTCAGCGTCTTTCATGAAACTCATCATTTTTCTCATGATGGTAGATGCGGTGTTTCTGTTTTCGACTACATCATTGTATATCTCTTGCATTAACGCCATTGCGGAATCAATATCTAAAGTAATATTGTTTTTTCTTTCTCTCATAACAATAAATAGATTTATTCTAAAAACCCAACTAAAATACCGTCATAAATCTTTTTATAACGTTTCATTGCTATTCTAATCTCTTTTGTTGATAATGAAGTCATTTCCCTTAAAGAGAGTAGGATGAGGTTCTTATTGAACTTATTACCGTCCCCAACTTGGAATATTTTATCAAAATTGCTAAAAATCTCAAGTAAGGCGTAACCTAATTTTTGTTCGTTTTCGTTTAAATTTTGATTTTCTACGAATTCTTCTAAGTTTGCGGTTAATTTAATTATAATTGCTTGGTAGTCAATAACATGTTCGTCAATAACATATGATAAATCCGTACTGTCTTCAACGTCCGAAGAAATGTCATCATATGATACTTGTCTATTCTGTTCTTTGTTATCTTTCTGTATTGCACCCATAAGGTAATTTTTACAGATTGTACCAAAATAGGAATAAGCCTTTGTATTTTTAGTATGGTCAAATTTATTTATTTTCGTTATTAAAAAAGACATAGTATCGGTGTGAATTTCATTAAAATCCATATCTTTTCTATATAATTTATAACGTCTAATAATACTTTCTACCATTGTAATTAATGGGTCTCTTAAATATTCATTGAATATCTTGTTCTTTTCTGTTTCGTCAGTACTTTCAAGGTAATTGACTACCGCCTTTTCTTGATCCTCACCAAAGTAAATTTTTTGGGTTCTAGGTCTTGGCATTAAGTGGTTATATAGTTTACTTCTCGTTTATTTTTGAAGAAAAATTCTTTTTTAGCTGTGTCTAACCAAAATTTAACTTCGTTTTCTAATAATTTTTTATTTTCGTCGTTTCTGTAACTCCAAAATAATGAATCTTCTCTCATGTTAACGTGTTGATATCCAATACGAGGTACTGTCATAATTCTAACACCATTGTGTGTTAATCTTAATAAAAATTCATAACTAAATGATAGTTTGATATTTTCCTTAAGACTACCATTATCTTTAATAACTTGAGTTCTATATAAACCACCACTTGTTTGGTAATTTTGAAATTCTAATAAAACTTCATTGTCAATAAATCCTTGTAATTCGGTAAAACCATACGCCCAAGCAGACTCGTTTGTGAAATTAACAAAATTACCTTCTTGATTTATATCTCTAATGATTGGTAAGAACACATCAACATCAGAATATATGTTTAGATATTCATTCATTGATTTTAACCAAATTGGTCTATACTCATCATCAATTTCAAAAATTGAAAACCATTCAGTTTCACATTTTTCAATTCCTAAATTTATTTGTGAACAAAAATCTGTGTTACCTTTATTTTCAACAAATGTAATTTCTAATTTATTTGATAAATTATTAAGTTCTTTTTTAACTTTGGTTGGACAAATAATAGATAAAATAACATCATTATGAAAATCCTCAATAGAGGAAATCGCGTTAGTTAACATTTCTTTGTAGTCACCGTCAATTTTATGAATTGGTAATATTATTGTTATTTTTTTCATACAGTTTCTTCTTGTTTTAATTTTTCTAATGCAGTTTCGATTGACTCCACTCTTTTATTTTTTAAAGAATTAAAAATTGATTTAATACTTGTTTTGGTTATTGATGTGTCATAAGGTAATAATGTTTCTTTCATTTTTTCTTTAACTTCGTCAGTTAATTCAACA
>OCVQ010002849.1_pt1 | contig 10836 bp, 13 predicted proteins | sample 1539061 | NCBI WGS metagenome assembly OCVQ01 (sample SAMEA3355526, study PRJEB22509) | marine metagenome | biome: marine; feature: river plume; material: water | place: USA | collected 2010-08-08 | depth 0.5 m | reverse complement strand
CTTGTCCATCTATTCTACTACCACTTAAATCACCAGTTGTATCTTGTAAGATTATCTGTGATGAACCACTAACTAAACCTGCTGGTTTAGATGTAATACTACCCCAATCTGCTGATGCAGTTGTTGTTGCTTGAATTGTTACATCACCATCTGATTGGTCTATGATTATGTTTGTTCCTGCTATAATAGAAGAAACGTAAGAACCACTTACAATACCACTACCATCTGTTATCTGTGCTGAACTACTTACAATACCACTTGGTATATTTGATATGTTAGGATAATCTACTTGAGATGAACCACTTACAATACCATTTGGTTTATTCTGTATTGAATCCCATGTTGGGTCATCTACATTATCTGCATAAGATGCAGTTAGTGCGTGTGTTGCTTCTGATGAAGTTACATTTAAGTTTGTTATCAACGAACCCGTTCCATCATACACTAAGGATGTATCCTTATCATGTTGCATCACTTGTTGAAATGATGAACTTATTTTTTGATTTGTTAAATTATAATCTGCCATGTTTTATTATCCTCTTATTGTGGTAAGTAGCTGTATCGCGAGTTGGTTATTTTTATTCCTAAATCTTCTATCTGACTTCTAACTCCACCTCTAAAAACTATTGGTGAACGATATTGAGTATCAGTATCTGGGAATATATCATCATTTGTTTCTGTTCCATATTCTGGAAACAATGTACTGTTAAAACATAAGTAATCTACTAGTCTTTCACTAAAGTATTCTGCTTTGTTTTTTACTGATTGTCTTTTCTTATCATACAACGCTAAATCAGCATCTATGTTATTTTCTCCACCAGTTGGTTTAACCAACCCAGCGTTTCTTGGTCTTAAGTAAATCGATTCTAACGATTCGTAGTAAGCCCAATATAATAATGAATCTTGTACATATTCATCTACAAGTGATTTATAATCACCTGTTAACGTATTGTTATCTACATCAGATATAAGTTTATCATATAGTTTAGAACCCAAGATACGAGTAATGTGAATTATCTGTGCTTCTCGGATTACTGATGAAATTAAATCTACATCTAAGTTATTGTTTATATCTGTAAACCTTTTTAATTTAGCCTCCGATATTAGTAGGGTATTCTCCATTTTGTATCTCCTCGTTTGTTTGTATGTTATCTTCTAATTGTTTATCATCACCACTTTCTGCATCTACTGATGTTACTACTTCTGTTTCTTCACCATCTTCGAATATTCTTGTTTGTTCTACTCCGATTGGTTCTGTGTATCCATTTATATTAAGTATTTCTTCAAAGGTAGTTAAGATATCAGATTGTTTTGGTTCAATCACATTCTTTAAGAATAATGCTTGTGCTTCTAACATCTCTGCTCTTCCTCCTAACTGTCCTTCTGTTTTTATACCTAATAACATTGGAGATACGATTCTATGTGATGTTAAAATCTTTTGAGTGACCATATCATTAACAGTAGTATAATAACCATCAGCTCCATTCTGTGGTATGGGAGTGATGACTGGTGCTTCATCCTTATTCGCCACATCCATATAAATAAGAGAACCTGCGTTATCACTTCCTGCATATGCTTGTCTTAATTGTCTTTCTATCGTTTCTCTATCTTCTGGATCTGCATTAGTAAATGTTGTGATAGATAAAGATGGTGCAAGACCATTCTTTATATTGTTCATGTGAAAAGTATCTATCTCTGCATCTAATGCTATAATGTTTAATCCCGCAGTATAATCAGGTAGTGGATAATATTTCATACCTGGTCTGTAAGGATTAAAGTAATATATTTGTGATGGGGATTCTCTATTTATTTTACTAAATCTTGGTAAGTAAGCTAAATCTTCATCTGGTACTCTTAATCTTCCTTTGTTTGAAAATTCAGAAGAAACGTAATAACCAGGTACAATACCTCTATCGTTCATCTTATGAGCTCTTACAAAAGAAAAATCAATGTGATAGATATCTGTAATTCTTGTTCTATCTTTAGACCAGATTACTTCTAATGCATATCCACCGAATATAGCTCTATCTAATGCTAGTTTTCTAAAGATATCATTCCAAGATTCTCCATCTCTATTTGCTCTTTCTAGTATAGATTCATCTTCAGTAGTTAAACCACCACCAACTATACCATCTGTGATTGCATTAATTGCAGTTGCACTAATTGATGATTTGTTGTATAGTTCTGTTACGTACGATGGGAAATCATTTGATTCACCATAATACACTACTTTTCCCTTATCGTTTTCAAATACCTTGGAAGTAGGTTGAATATCACCATACTTGGGAATAATCATTAATTTATGTTTTTGTAATTCTTTTTTCATATTATCCTTGATAAACTATATATTTTGCGTTTTCATTTGATGATATATATTTCTTCTCAATAGGAGAAACTGAACCACTTATAAAAACTCTATCTTTGTACTGTAATTCTCCTGAGCCTGTTACTTGTGAATAAGCAACTCCGCTATCTACACCTTGGAAGTTCCACAATACATCAGTATCTATCCAATTTGTATCTGCGGTTCCCCATACTAAAGTATCACCTGTAATTTCTGGTCCATACCATACTTCTAAATCGTAGGTAGTACCTGGTAATCCTTTTACTGTTTTTTCTTCATAATCTGATGAAGAAGATATAATAAAACTTAAAGTTTCCCAACGAGGGTTAGAACCGTAGCCAACCAAATCGTGGGATGATGTTGTATAAGCAATACTTGCATCTGAAGTATCGTTTTGTAAGGTAGGTATTAAAACAATATTATAAACATACCCATCTATAAGAGAACCTGTTACGAGGGGTGTATCAGTTTCTTTTTGGTATGCTATACTATTTGTTTGTTTTTCTTTTAAAGTTATCATATATCTCCTTAAAAAAGGAATGAGGGGATGTTTCCATCCCCTTGTTCCTAATAATTGTTATTGGTCAATGGTAATACCTGTCAATACTGCTGCTAAATCAGAACCCGATACTGGTATCGCTGGTTCTGGCTCTTGAGCCGTAAAGGTTAAAGTATATCCATTCGCATCTCCAATTGCTGTTCCTGTCTGACCCTGTCCTCCATTAAGTTGACCTCCATACACTTTTCCAACATAAAAGAATTTATCACCTTCCGTACCTGCATTATTAGTTTCAACAACTAATTTTAGGTCTGGGTTTTGTGCTAATACTTTCATTTGGTTTCTAAGTGATGATTGCATCTTAAGAAAAACAGCATTTATAGTAGACTCGTAGAAAACAGTTCCATTCTCAGTTGAACCATTAATGGTTTCTGTGAAGTCTGATGTTCCTCTTGTCAAGTCAAACTGATAAAATATTCCAGTACCTGATAAGTCAGTAACTTGACCTGCGGTCTCTGTTACTCCTGTCTCGGGTAATGAGCCAGATAGGATATACAATGATTTGATTCCACCTGCATTATCTCTACATCCGAGAGAAAATCCTGCTGTAATGTCACATGCCATAATTTTATATCCTTCTTTTTATATTAATATTCAGTTTCTTATAAATTGTTAGTCACCCAGAATTCTGGGAAAGCTACTTGTACACCTAACTTAGTCACGATTCTGTGTTTAAGTTGGTCACCGTTGATATCATACCATAATTGGAAGTTATCTAAATCAGATACTAAATCAGTACCGATTACGATGTGTCTTGCTGGACCTGTTACGATTCTATCTGAACCTGCTAGTCCTACCGTACCTACTACTGTTAAGTTAGCAAATGGGTGTTTAGCTGACATTAGTGAACCTCTGTTCTCTACTGTGTTAGGGTCATAGAAATAGTTATTAGCTTTTCTTAATCCAACGATGTATTTTCTAAAGTTAGCGATTGACATAAATACTGTTAAGTCATCTCTATCTTGTACATCTACTGAAAGATTTTCTAATTGTCCATCAATCTGGTCAAGTAAGTTATCAGATGTTGGTAGTGAAGATGAAACAAATGTTGCACCTGAACCTGAAGCTAATAGTGTGTTAAGACCATTTACACAGTCTCCAGCACCAGTAGTTGCAGTCCAAATAAACTCATCGTTTTTCTTCTGAAAGTTAGCTACTAGTTGAGATGTATAATCTTCAACGAATGCATAAGTTTCAGGATAAGAACCGTTTGGTCCTAGTAATCCGATGTATTTGCTATCTAAATCTCTAATACATAGTCCATCAAATGAACTTCTTTGACATACTTCGATGTCTCTTTGTGTGTAAGTTACAGAACCAGATGGTGTTGTTACACATCCTGCTCCGTCTTGAATTTGTAAATCTACTTCTTGTAGATTAAGAGGTTGCTTATATTTAATCCCCTCAGTTACAGTTACATATTCTGCAGTTGAACCAGCGATAACCGATTTTACTAGTAATTCACCAGCAAGTTCGTTATTGAAAGCATCAAGAGCAGCTACATTAAATCCTGCCATAATTAATTTCTCCTTTTAGTTATTTCTTACGATTCTTAATTAATCTTTCGAATTGAGCTTTTTTCTTAGAATCCTTTGGATTATAGCTTAAATCTACTGAATTAGTTCTACCGTAAGAACTTTTGTTGTTAGTAATTGTTTTTTCTGCAGCTGGTTGAGCTCCGAACTCTTCCTTAACTGCGTTGATTTGATTTGTGAACTCTTCTTTAAGTGTAGCGATTTGTTCTTTGAACTCACCCGCCATTGCTTTAATTAGAGCATCGTGAAGTTCGTTAAGTTCTTCGAAAGATTCTTCTTCCGTAGCTTCTACGTTTTCTTCACTCATTTCTTCTTCTATTTCTGCTTCAACTTCTGTATCAATAATAGAGGCAATCACACCTCCTTCCGTAGAGATAGTAATTCCACCTTCTAAATCGTGGGTACCATCTGGTGCAGGGATGTTACCATCCTCTGTGATAACGAATATCTCAATTGCTTCTGCAAGTTCATCACCCCCATAAGTAAGGGTAAGTTCTCCATCAGCAGTCTTGATTTCGCCAAAAGTTTCTTCAGTAGTTTCTTCTGATAAAGTTTCTTCAACAACTTCTTCAGATGTAGCTTCCACTACTTCTTCTGATAATTGTTCTTCAACTTTAACATCTTCTACTACTTCGGGAGAAGCATCAATTAAATTGAAATGCTTTTTCACTAATTCTTTTAGTGCGTTTTTCATAATAATAAACTCCTTTTGGTTATTTAATCTGTGATTCGAACGAACCTATTTTAGCCTTTGAGTCAACAACTACTAACGTCTTGCCGTTAGTTAACTTATATTCTCCGTCAGGTATTATAGCCTTTCGTTCTCCATCTTCTAATATATGAACAACAAATGATTTTTCATCGATAACAATCTCTGTCCCATTATCTGTTGTTCGGTAAAAGAATCTTTGTTTAGAAGCGTTAATCATATAATCAGCGAAAAATCCCTCTACTGAGAAACCTTTTACTAATCCACTCTTAACGTAATCTTCCCAAACATTCTTATTTCTTACTTTCATTATACCGAACCAAGTACCTTTATCGTACTTCTCGCCAGTTAATGAAAATGATTTATCTTTTTCTGAATCATTCACAATCCAAGATTCTACTAAAGTTATATCTTTTAGTTTATCATCTTCTGAATGGTCATAGTTTACTTCTCCTTGATATCCATTTTCTAAATACTTGTATGCAATCTTCTCGATTGTATCTTCTGAAAAGTAAACATAAAATTCACCATTATCATCATCGTATCTGTATATCAATTTATTAGGAACCATTAACGGTCCTGCAAGTAATTGTTTTTCTTTACTTTGTAATGCAAAGTTAGAGGTAACTGTATCCTTTGTCTGTGCTACATCTTCCCCATTAGGGTTTCTGTTCATCGTAGGTTTTGCATTAACAGATGTTGCAGCATCTTCTGCTACTTCAGTTTGTTCTATTTTCTTACCATCATCATCTTTAAACAACCTTAATCGTTGCCAGTAATGTCTACAACCATAAGAACCTTTGTAAGTAAAGATATCATATATTCCAAACTCACTATTTTCTCCTTGAACTGTAAGTTTGTTGATATCTTCTTTTCTGAATATAAGGTTTGCTTTTCTCATCTTAGAACAGAAATTTCTATTCTTAGAATCTAAAGGACCTTGGTAGGAATATCTTATCTGAAATTTACCATAATCTTCAAGAGAAGAGAGGTCAGGTTTTGATGAAATAGCGAACTCCTTTTCCCCTACTTCGTCCATTTCTTCTATGACCCAACCTTGTTTCTCTAAACTCTCTCTAGACTCTCCTACCTCTAGTAATGTATCAAGAATTTTATCTTGTTTATCTTGTGGAAGATTCTCTATATAATTCTTCTTTTTCTTACGAGATTTATAGATATCTTCTATATCTTTTAACAAACCATCAATTGCTTCATCGTGTTCTTCACACGGCATGTATAAAGGAATACCATCTTCCAATTCATGTACGTGATGACCTTCACATCCTATTGATTTAGCAACTTCTTCTGCTTCTTCTATTGTAGTATATACAGGTAACCCATCAATGTATTCTACCAAATCCATGATAGCTTCTATTCTAAGTTCTGTTTCTTCTTCTGATAATTCTTTTGTAGATTGTTTTTCTTTACGAATTGATTCTAACTTACGTTGAGCCCATTCTACTCCTGCATCACCACCCCATGCTAACCACATTAATCTGCCACATCCATCACCTAACTTTTTATTAGAGTTCTTTCTGTGTCTTTCAAATGCAGCCATTCTTGAAATAGTTTCTTCAGAGATAGGTTCTCCTTTAGCAAGTTGATTTGCTCTCTGTTTTCCAACATTAGTACCACAAGAACCCCAACCATTTTTATCTGCATAATTAAGAGCAGCCTGTGCATTCTCTTGAGCTTGTTTGGGATAGTCCGAATACGATTCGAATTGTTCTTTGAAGTACATGAATGGAAGTTCGATTGCTGGAGATTCTACTAGTGCGATTGCATCTACACCACTCTCTAAATCAAATTCTTCAATATCAAGTTTTATTATCTTGGGAGATTTCTTCATAAGGGTTCCTTATATACTTTATAGTATTATATAGAAATATATGAAGTGGTTATCCGGCTACAGTTCTTCTATTACGAATTTTAGCATCTGCCTCCGCAGCACTACGAACTTCTCCACTAGGAATGTATGCACGAACACAAGGTTGAGCATCAATTTGTTGTATAGCATCTGCGTTTTGTACTTGTGCGGTTCTTGGTCCTCCACCACCAGCAGATATTCTTGGTGGTTGTGGCATATCTACAGCACCACCTACACCTTTACTAGCACTCTTTGCTCCTCTTACTGCACTAACTACTGCAGCGATTATTCCTGCTGCTTGTACTGCGTACGCAATTAAAAGAGGAATGTTAGCTGGGAAACCAATTGCAGCTGTTTTCGCTGCACCAGTTGCAGTTGCTACTGTTGCCTGTGCTGCACTCTGTGATGCGAATGTAATGGTTTTCTTAGCTTCCATTATTAATTCTTTTGCTAATAGAACTTGTTTAGCAATAAGTAAAGCTCTACCTACTCTTGTTTCAGCTCCTGCTAACATAATAAGGTTATCTAAACCATTTGCACGTGCATTATCTAACTTAGCTTGATTTGTTATCTGTGCTTGTGTAAGTAACTCATCAGATTTTCTTCTCTGTATATCTAATACATCTTTGAAATCAGCATCAGATTTTAATTTTTCTATTTCGAAATCTTGTAAACCAATTGGTTTTAGTTCATTAACTGATTCTACAGGTTTTCTATTTTGAAATTCTTCTAATTTCTTTTCTTCTACTATATCTCTACCAATTAAAAGAAGTTGTTTTTCTAATGCTAAACTTCTTTTCTTTGCTTCTGTAATCTTATCTTGTAATCCAACAGTTTCTTCACTCTCATCATTTAATGCACCAGCGATAACTTCAGCTTGATATGCTACTCCAAGAAATCCACTAGCAGCAATCTTAATCGCTTCCCAAGTAGAAACTTCTTCATTCTCTGCTTTAACTCTTGCAATCTCTAACTCAAGAGCTTCTAAAAGTAAATTGTTTTGTTCTTGTTGTAGTAATAACTGTTTCTTTATCTCTTCGGTTACTTCTACTCCCGCTTCTCCTCTTAACTGAACATTTTCATATTCCATTCTTAAGAGTTCAACAGCGAGTTCTGATTCACCTATCTGAGATTTGATTGCATCTGTCTGTTCTTCAATAGATTTAGTAGTACCTCTTACTAACTCAGTAATCTCATCCCAATAAGCAACGATAGTTCCTAATGCAACTACAAGAGCACCAATACCAGTAGCGATAAGAGCTTTCTTAGTTACTGAACCAAATAGTTTAGCTGCAATACCACTCTTCTTAAATCCTACTGCAAGTTGACCTAATCCTTCAGATACATCTTTTAAACCAATAGCAAATGCAATAGCGTTTGCTGCTTGTGCTTCTAAGAACTGAAGTTTCTCTGATTCTATACCAAGTAAACCAAATCCACCAACTAAGGTAGCAACAGAACCACCTAAAGTTTTAGCAGCACCATCCATTACTTGTAGTTTATCTTCAAAGGTTAATCCTTGAATAGAATTATTTATCTCTTCTATTTCTCGGTTAACTCCTTGAGCTGATTTAGCTAACTTCTTAAAATCTTCAGAACGTGGGTCTAGTTCTTTTAATTCTTGATTTAACTGTTCTGCACTCTGTTCTAAATCTGCAAGGGTTTTTGCTGACTGTGCGTCATCAATGATGATATTATATTTTATATTCTTCTCTGCCATCTTACTGTATTATATTTTTACACCATTTGTGGTATGGATATATAAGCTAATATAAGTAGGGTTTTATTCATTACACCTTTCATTCAATGTTTTCCCTACTGATATTACAAAAGGGGTTGCTCGCCAATACTGACTGTTTACACACATACGGCTCTTCCCCTTTTTTCATGTCATAAACTTTCTTATTTAGAATCATTCTAAATTACTACAATATTTAACGTTTTCTCTTTTTCTGTATATTTATAGCTGTAACAGTTAGTAAACCTTCAATTATAAATTTATCAGAGTTGTGATTTCCTCTACGCATACTGAAATCTCCGAGAACTATATCTTGTGTTAGTGGTGTTGCATGGTCAGCCAAAGAGTTCAATATTCATCGACAGATAACCTAAACTCTTATACAAGAACTGAACTCGTTAAAAAACAGGTAAACAGTAATCTTGTTGTATATTGTTAGTTACTGAACAGATATGGTGATTTTAAAGCAAATGTAAGTTTCGCTAATAGGATACTTGTATTTAAAAAGTACGAGGTTTATAACTTTTCTTTAAAATATATCTGATATAATTAGGATATGTTAAATAAATTTCGTATATTAGCTATGTAATAACACTTAAAATATGAATAAATTTAAAAAAATAGTATTAACCTTGAGTATAATGCTTCTTACATTATCAAGTTGTTCTAAAGATGAACTTATCTGTGGAACTATTGATGGTGGTGGAGTAGATAGATTTACCGGTCTATTGTATCTTTCAGTAGATGGTACTAAGATATGGGTAGATGATAAAACTTACAGTAGTTACTTTATAGGTGATTATGAATGCTTTGAAGATTACTAATATGAGATTTATACCTTATACATCAGAAGATAATTATAAAGATTGGGTAAAGAATGCCAAAAAGAAAAAGAAGAAAAGAAAACAATACTCTTCTAAGATACATAAAAACTTAAACTCAAGATAATGTGGCACTATATTACAACTGCAGATATGCAATGGTTTAAAGATAAAGTAGATAAAGAAACTTATTGGAAGTTATCTCATCAGTGCCGTAAACGTGTACCGATGCTGAAGAAAGTATATAATAAATTAAAGAAACGTTATGATTAACTTCCGCATCAAGGTTGGTAAGAAACCAATAGAAAAAGCATTAAAACAGTTTAAACGTAAGTTCTCAGAATATGAAATCAAAGAACAATTGATTGAGAAAAGAGAATATACAAAACCTACTACTGTACGTAGGAAAGCAAAGATGGATGCTATCCGTCTAAATAAAAGAGAAGTTGAACAACAAAAAGAAGAAGATGGGTGTAGCTAGTGTAAATAAATTAGAAGATTTATTAACAGATAAGAATTATCAAACATACAACGAAAGAAAACAAAAGATAAAATCTAAATATTCAGAAGATTGTTTTCCAAATCACGTACCAGAAGGATGGAGGGTTCCTAGAAAAAATATAACCCAAGCACAAAGAAAAGAATACCTAAGATATCTTAAAGAAATTAGTGATTTACTTCTTAAACCTAACGGTCCTTATCAAAAGTTTACTTGGGATTACTTAACCCCACCTAGAGATAAAAAAACTATGGATGTAATATGTAAAGGTACTTCAAGGTAAATTAACCCATTGCTTCGAAATACTTTCTCCAATCACACTTTATCAGTTCCCAATCCATTTCTCCATCATCATAAAGTAAATCAAATATCTTTTCATCAGAACCAATATAACCTGATTGAATACAATCAATAACTTTCTTTGTATATTTTTCAGTTATACAATCTATCTTGGCTTTAGGTACTATAAAAGAACCTCCTTGTATAAACCGCATCTGTGACATTAAATGATGATTAGGATTTTCTATTGATATCGTTTCATGATGTGAAAAGAAAATAGGTTTCTCTCCCATCCTTGCAGTAGGAAAGGGTTTATTTACTTTACTTACCTCTTCTCTATAACATGCAGAATCTGTCCAGATGTAATGAGTTCCATCAAAGATACTCTTACCCTCCTTTAACCACCAAACCTTGTTAAACATCATTATATTGTACCATGGTTTCATCATCTCAGGTACTTCGAATTGTATTTTCTTTTTAAATTC
>OCVQ010002843.1_pt1 | contig 10855 bp, 5 predicted proteins | sample 1539061 | NCBI WGS metagenome assembly OCVQ01 (sample SAMEA3355526, study PRJEB22509) | marine metagenome | biome: marine; feature: river plume; material: water | place: USA | collected 2010-08-08 | depth 0.5 m | reverse complement strand
CTGGTTCTGGTTATACAGATGGTACTTACTATGCAGCGATTGATGGTGATGGTACAAATGCTGGTGGTTCATCTGGTGGTATCGTTGAGATTAGAGTCAACGGTGGCGCAATTGTAAAACAAAGTTCAACAGGTTCAAACGTCTATGCAGCAGGTGTGGGATACACATTCGCAACAGTAGACCTATCTACAGTATTCACAAACACTGCACTTTCTATTACTGGTAACATTGGTAGTGGTAGTGGTGGTTCAGTTCAACCAATCATTTCACCTAAAGGTGGACATGGAGACAATGCTGTTTCTGAATTGGCTGGACACTTTGTAATGATGAATGTTAAACTTGAACAAGCAGAAGGAGATGATTTAACAGTTGCAAACGACTTTAGAGAAGTTGGTATTGTTAAAGACCCTTTCAACTTTGGTACTACAACAGTATCAAGTGCATCAACTCGTAGACAAACATATGCAGTTAAACTTGCAGCAAACCCATCTGCACCATATGAGATTGACGAAAAGATTACTCAATCAACTACTGGTGCTGTAGGTAAAGTTGTTGAATTTGATTCTGCAAATAACATTCTTTATTACTTACAAGAACAATATGCAAATCATGGTATTGCTTCTTCTGGTAATACAGTTGCATTTAGTAGTACTCATACAATCACTGGTGGTACATCTGGAGGTGCTGCAGCGGTTTCGTCAACGTCATCTCAAACAGTAACATTGTCTGGTGGTTCAACATTAACCTTTACAAGTGGTTATGCAAATCCAGAACTTGAAGCAGATAGTGGACACATTCTATATGTGGAAAACAGACGCCCTATATCAAGAGCATCTGACCAAACAGAAGATATTAAAATTGTAGTGGAATTCTAAAACATGGAAAAGACAAACCTCAATGTCAGTCCATATTACGATGACTTTACTGAAGATAAAAATTTTCATAGGGTATTATTTCGCCCTGGCTTCTCAGTACAAGCACGTGAGCTGACACAACTCCAAAGTATTATGCAGAGCCAAATCGAAAGATTTGGACGCCATATGTTCAAAGAAGGAACAGTGGTTATCCCAGGCTCAACTGGTTTTACAAATGAATACTATGCAGTAAAGTTACAATCAACAATCTCTGGTTCAGACATATCTGAACAGATTCAAAGTTATGTTGGTAAACGAATTACTGGTAGAACAACTGGTGTTGTTGCTGAGGTTATCGAAGCATTTGCCGCAACTACTACTGACCCTATTACTCTTTATGTAAAGTATGTAAGTAGTGGTACTGATAACGTAACTGCTGTATTTGCGAATGGAGAAAACATTCATGCAGATGGAACAGTAGGTTCTTTCGGTTCTGGTATTGATTCTGCAACTCTTCAAGCAACAGATGCAACTGCAACAGGTTCTTCTGCAAATATCGAAGAGGGCGTTTACTTTGTTCGTGGACATTTTGTTAAGGTTGCAACACAAAGACTTATTCTAGACAAATACACTGATAGACCTTCTTATCGTGTTGGACTTACAGTTACAGAATCTTTAGAGACACCAGAAGAAGATTCAACTCTTTTGGATAACGCTCAGGGTTCAACAAATTTAAATGCAAAGGGTGCTCATCGTTTAAAGATAACTTTGACTCTTGCAAAACTTTCCTTAACATCTACTGATGATTCAAACTTTATTGAACTTCTTCGTACTGACTTAGGTGTCATACAAGAGAAGGCAAGAAATACAGAATACTCTGTTATTGGTGAGACACTTGCTCGTAGAACTTATGACGAATCTGGAGATTACTCTGTACGTCCTTTCCAACTTGATATTCGTGAAACTTCGAATGATGGTTTGAATAATGGTATCTATGACCCTCTATCAATTACTGATGATCAGAACTCTGCTACTGATAGTCACTTGACAGTTCAAGTGTCGCCAGGCAAAGCATATGTTCGTGGGTATGAAGTAGAAACAATTGCACCAAGATATATCGATATTCTTAAACCAAGAATCTTTGAGAATTATAATGCTGCAGTTACTCCTGTAGAAGTTGGTAACTTTGTTCGTGTAACAAATGCATACTCTTCTCCAGAAATATCTCCATTCATCTCTGGTGACATTTCAGAACCGTACAGACAAATTGGTTTGTTTGATACTCAAACAACTTCAGCAGGTTCTAAGTCTGGTAATCAAATTGGTGTTGCTCGTGCAAGAGCATTTGAACACTTCTCTGGTGTTGCAAACTCACAAAGTGAATTTGGTACAGACGCACAGTATAACCTATACCTCTTTGACATTAGAATGTTTACTAAACTCACAATGAGTGGTACTCCTTCTGCTGTCCCTGTTGCTGGTGATAAGATTACTGGAGTAAGTACAGGTGCATACGGTTTCGTAGTAGCACATGAAGTTGATGGTACAACTGATATGACAGGTGGTACAACTATTACAGTTGCTTCTGTTGTTGGTAACTTCACTGCTGGTGAAAAGGTTACATGTACAAGTTCTACAGAAACAGATCAAATTATTGAAAATAGTTCTAACGCAGATTTGACAATCACAACAGTTAGTGGATTTGATTTTAGTAGAGTTAAACAAACATACATGCCTTCTACAGATAGTGGAACAGACCCACACTTTACATCTGATGTTGTTCTCGAAACAAGTACAACTATAGCAGGACTTAACACAATTCTTACTGGTGATAAAGATGCAGTTCAAGGTTTCCAAACAGACTTTGGAACAGAACTTGAGGTTGGAGATATCATCTCTATTCCTTCTGGTTCAAACGGTGCATTGGAAGAAAGAAGAGTTGATTCGATAAGTGGACAAACTTTAGACTTGAGTGCTGACGTTACTAACGCAGTATCCTCAGTGGCATTTGTTCGTAAAAGAGCATCTCTTCGTGACCAAAATAAGAACGTACTTCTTCGTAAACTACAAAAGAATACAATTAAGACACTAAAGACAGAACTAAACAACGGAGTATCAGACTCTTCAGTTGTTATTCGTAGGTCTTTCGTTGGACAATCTAACTCCTCTGGTGAACTTTCATTCGCTGCAGGGGCAAACGAAACATTCAATGCAGTCTCTAATACTGATTATGTTATCACAGTTCTAACAGCTGGTACTGGTGGTACTGCTGTTGCAGGCGACAAGATTGATTTAGAAAACTCACATATAACTGTTACTGGTGCTGGTACTGGTTCTCTTCAGATTGAAGATAATACAGATTCCCCATTTGGTGATGGTGCAACAGTACGTCTTATCTCAACGATTACAAGAACTACAGTTCAAGAGAAATCTAAGACAAGAAGTAGAATGTATCAAGTACTTGTACATAATGGTACTGCTGGTACAGAGAAGTATGGTACTTCTGGACACCACAAAGATATTTCATTGGGTGTTGCAGATATTCATAAGTTGTGGGCAGTCTTTGATTCAGAAGATGCAAGTACTGACCCTGTTCTTCCACAGTGGACTATTACAGGTGCATCTGGTAACTTCACACAAGGTGAATTGATTACTGGTACTACCTCTGGTGCAAAGGCAAGAGTTGTAAACACAATTTCTCCTGTCACATTTGTTCCAATCAATAATACAGATTTTGAATCTGGTGAAACTATCACTGGTGCAGAGAGTGCTGAAACAGCAACTCTAGATACCTTTACTGCTGGTTCTAGAATCGCAACAAACAATTTTACATTAGACACTGGACAACGAGACAACTTTTATGATATCGGTAGAATAGTTCGTAAACCAAATACAGTTGCTCCTGTTGGACGATTGATGGTTATTGCTGATTACTTTACACACGGTACAGGAGACTTCTTTAATGTAGACTCATACAGTTCGATCAGTTATAAAGATATCCCAACATACTCAGCAACTCGTGTTGACCCAGAGGTTGCAGAACCTACAGGTGAATATGACTTGCGTGATACAGTTGACTTTAGACCTCGTGTTGCAGATGCTACAACAACTACACAGACTTTACAAAACCAAACTGTTTATAGAGTGACTTCATATTCTTTCAATATTGAATCTCGTTCTTTTGCTGGAACTGGTTCATCAACAGTATCAATTCCTAAAGATAACTCAAACTTTATCTATGACTTTGATTTTTATGTTGGTAGAAAAGACTCATTGTTTATTGCTGCAGATGGTAAGTTTAAAGTGGTTCGTGGTGCAGATTCAGAAGTTCCACAAACTCCTAAACCGATTGATGATGCAATGAAACTTGCTGATATCACTCTGCCTGCTTTCGTTATTGATATTGCTGATGTAACTTATACTTCAGTAAATAACCGCAGATACACAATGCGTGACATTGGTAAACTAGAAGCTCGTATTGAGAATATGGAATACTACACTGCATTGAACCTTTTAGAGAAAGATGCAAAGTCTTTACAAATTCAAGATGCAGATGGGTTTGATAGATTCAAATCTGGTTTCTTGGTAGACAACTTTAAGGGACACGCAACTGGTAACGTGAAGCATCCAGACTATAGAAATGCTATAGATATGCAGAACGGTGAACTTCGTCCAAAATACTTTATGAAGGGTGTTGCTCTTGCAGAAGAAAACACAACGGACACTGATAGAACTAATGACCAATATCAAAAAACTGGTGACGTTCTAACACTTCCTTACACACACAAAGTTGCAGTAGAGCAACCATATGCAACTCGTATTGAAAACCTAAACCCTGTACTATCATTTGCATGGGCTGGTATTTGTAGACTATCTCCATCTGGTGATGAGTGGTTTGAAACTACTAGAATCCCAGATTTGATTATTAACAGAGAAGGTAACTTCGATACAATACTTGCTCAGAATGCAAATGCATTGGGTACAGTATGGAACGCATGGCAAACACAGTGGAGTGGTGTTACAACATCCACTTCGAATACTTGGAGAGACCATTCATTCGGTTCTGCTGAATCTCGTTCTGTGCCTGGGCGTGCTGTTATTAGACAAACAACTGAAACTGAAACTGGAACACGTTCTAGAAGAGGGGTTAATACAACAGTTGTTGCACAAATCGATACAGAGTCACAAGGTGATAGAGTTGTATCTCGTGCATTGATTCCTTTCATTCGTGCAAGAAACATCACATTCAATGTTACTGGAATGAAACCTCTTACAAAAGTTTATCCATTCTTTGATAAATCAAATGTATCATCATTAGTAACTCCATCTGGTGGAAGTGCTGGTGGTAATTTGATTACATCAGCGGCTGGTAAGATTGTAGGTACATTTGCAATTCCAGACCCTAATGTTCAAGGAAATGCTCGTTTCAGAACTGGTGATAGGGTATTCAGATTAACTTCTTCGGACAAAAATGAAATTGCTCCAGAACCAGAAACATTTGCACAAGCAATTTATTCTGCAACTGGTATTCTAAGTACAATTCAAGAAACTATTATTTCTACTCGTAATGCAAGAGTTGAGGTTCGTAATGTATCTCAAACAGAAGCAACAAGTAGAACTGATACTAGAAGAGAAGTTGTTGGTTGGTGGGATCCGCTTGCACAATCCTTTATGCCACAAGCAGAAGGTGGAGAATATATTACTAAGATTGATACTTTTTTCCAAGGCAAAGACCCTTCACTTCCAGTTACTATTCAAATTAGAGAAATGGATAATGGGTATCCTACAACTAAGGTATTACCATTCGGTTCTAAAACTCTTGAGCCTTCAGAGGTTTCAATCTCTGATGATGCTTCAGTAGCAACTACAGTTACATTTGATGAACCTGTTTATGTTAAAGATGGTGTTGAGTATTGTGTTGTATTATTTACAGACTCACAGAAATACTTTGCATGGATTTCACGAATGGGTGAAACTGATGTAGGTGGTTCACGTTTGGTTTCAGAACAACCATATCTTGGTGTTCTATTTAAATCACAGAACAATACTACATGGACTGCATATGATTTAGAGGACTTGAAATTTACTCTATATCGTGCAACCTTTGACACATCCAAGACTGCGGCAGTTACATTGGTAAACGATGTACTTCCAGTTAAGACACTTAAAGAAAACCCAATCAGAACATTTGCTTCAACGAACAAAGTTAAAGTTTCGCATCCAGATCATCACATGTACAACACATCTAATAATGTTACAATTAGTGGTGTATCTTCTAATATTGCGACAACATTAAACGGTTCTCTCGCTGCGGCAGCAACAACATTAACTCTTGCAACAGATACAGGATTCCCAAATAGTGGAACTTGTTTTGTTAAGATTGGTAGTGAGGTTATATCTGGAACTATTTCTGGTACAACTATATCTTCTCTGACTCGTGCAGTTGAAGGAACAGACGTTCTTCATGCAGATGCTTCAGTGGTAGAGTTGTATATGTTAAGTGGTATTCCACTAACAGAAATCAATAAGACACATGTTGCATTACAAGATATTCAAATTGATTCATACACAGTTTCTACAACTGCTAGTGCATCTGGTAATATCACAGGTGGTGGCACAAGTGTTACTGCAACAGAGAACGCATTGATTGATACTATGCAAACTCTTGTTCCAGTTATTGAACATCCAAATACAACTATTTCTTCTAAGACAAGAACAACAACTGGTACATCTCCAAGTGGTGCTCAACAGTCTTTCGTTAAACAAACTCTGTCACAAGCAGACCAAATACCGATTACTGATAACTACTACTTTGAAGACCCTAAGATTATATGTTCACAAGTTAACGAAACAAACGAACTATCTGGTAACAAATCATTTGAACTCATCTTCACTATGACTTCATCTGTAGAGAACCTTTCACCAATCATTGATTTGGATAGAAAGACTATCGTTACAGTTGCAAACAGATTAGACAATGTAGATACATCTTCTGATGTTTATCCATCTGCTGAGTTTAATTCTGCAAACGAACCAGAAGGTGATTCTGGAGAAGTGGTTTACATTACTCGTAAGGCGCAATTGAAAACTCCTGCTACATCTCTGAAATGTTTCGTTGATGCAGTTAAGTTTGATAGTGCAGAAATTCAATTAATGTATAAGATACTTCGTTCAGATGATGCATCTGACTTTGATGAAATTGGTTGGACGTACTTCAATACTGCTGGTGAACCAGATTCAAATGTTAACTCTTCAGTTGATTTCGATGATTTCATTGAAAGAGAATATACAGTAAATAACTTACCAGAGTTTATTTCTTTCGCAATCAAGATTAGAATGCAAGGAACAAACTGTGCAGAACCGCCTCGTATGAAAGACTTACGGGCAATTGCATTGGCGACATAGAATGACGGATTATTTAAAAGTTAAAGATCATCAAGACCTTGCCCGTGATACAGTTTCGGGAGCAATTGTCAATACTAATATGGCAGCTTACGAAGCAGCAGTAACTCGTTCAAGAAATGCAAAAGCATCAAAGGATGAACTTAGGAGTGCAGTGAGAGACATAAATAATCTAAAGTGCGAGATGCACGAAATTAAAAATCTCTTATTGCAATTAGTGGATAAAAAATAATGGCAGATAGAAACGCACCAGCAAGTTTTACTTTTGAACAGTGGAGAATTGAGTTTAATCAACTTGCCACTGACTTGGGTGACATTGCAAATTTACCTTCAACTGTTAACGGTGTTGCAGTAACAGATGCATTAGAAGCAATCAAAGAATTGCAAAATGGTTTGTCTACTGTCTTGCTACCAAACGTAATTGACTTTGAAGATTCAACGAGTGCATCTGCTTATCGTATCAAGATGGGTATAAGCGATGACTTACAACTATACCATGATGCTTCTAACTCTATCATCAAACATGATGGTACAGGAAATTTAAATATAGATTCCACGAGTGGAGTAAATCTACAATTCGGTGGAAGTACAAAATTAACTACAGATACTAACGGTATCCAAGTAACTGGTAATGTCCATGCAACAGGTAATATAACTGCTGATGGGAACATTACCCTTGGTGACGGAGATACAGATAGTGTAACATTTAATGCAGACTTGACATCTAACATTGTTCCAAATGCAACGAACACCTATGACTTGGGTGCGAGTAATAAAGAGTGGAGAAATGTTTATTTGAGTGGTGCTTTGATAGACGAAAATAACGTACAACTAACTTTTCCCAATAGTGGCGGTTCAGTCGCAACTGAAGGATTTAGTGTAGCAATGGGTATTGCACTCGGCTAAATCGTTATAAATAAGAGTATAATTAAAAAAGGAAATAATCAGAATGGCAAACAATTTTAAAAACGCATTCGCAACAAGTGTATCGACTAATAGTAGTTCGCCTACTACAGTATATACTGCGAACAATGGTTCAACTGCCGTTAACTCAATTCTGATTGAACTGGATGTTGCAAATACAGGAAATTCTGGTGTTACCGTTTCGGTAATAATCTATGACAATTCTGGAACTGCATCATTTCACATCGTAAAAAATGCACCCATTCCTTCGGGCGGCGCATTAAAGGTTGTGTCAGGTCAAAAAGTTGTGTTGAACGGTGACGATCAAGTTAGAGTGTACGCAAGTGCAGCAACGGTAGATGTCGTTGCATCAATTCTAGAAGATGTAGCTTAAGGGGTAATTAGATGTCAGACGCATATATTGGTGTACCGTTTATAAATGAAGTATCCCCACGATTCCCTAAAGAGGATTTTGTAGCTTCAGATTTTGGGACTATCACAATAAGTGGTACTGCCCATACAAATAGTGTTGAGTTAACACTTGATGTGCCTGGAGCAAATACAGAAAATCTTATGGTGGTATTGGATAACGTAATCCAAGAGCCTGACGCTGCTTACACAATACACGAGAACGCAAGTTCGCAACCAAGAATTCTAAAGTTTTCTGAAACCCCTGCCTCTGGTGCTATAATTTATGTAACACACCGTGGTATTGGTGGGTACAATATTGCACCCCCAGCTGGTTCAGTTGGCGTTACAGAACTTTCAAACGATTTAAAATCATACACTGTAGATTCATTTACAGGAGATGGTTCAGACACAACATTTACTTTATCTGAAACTCCTTATAGTGCTTCTGCACTTCTAGTTTCAATTGATGGTGTTGTACAAAAACCAGGCAGTGGTGCTAACTATACTGTTTCTGGTTCAACATTAACTTTTACTTCTGCTCCTGCTACAAGTCAAGAGATAGAAGCAAGACACTTAGGTGTCCGTGGTGTTAAAAGAAGAGCCCCCGAATGGCAACTAGATTCATTTACAGGAGATGGTTCAGACACAACCTTCACCTTAAATACTTCTGGTGTAACAACTAATAATGCATTTGTGTATTATAATGGTGTAGCTCTTAAACCAACTTCGGACTATACAATCAATACATCTACAGGTGTTCTGACGGTGACATTCGCACCAATCGCTTCATCTGAAATCGTAGTAAGGTATCAACTATAATGGCAAGTAATTCAAAAAATTTAGGTGAACTATTAAACACCACATCAACAGTTTCGCCTGCATTTGTATCTGACCAAGATAATACATCTACAGGTTACTTCGACTTACCTAATGGAACAACTGCACAGAGACCATCTGCTGCAAGTGGTATGATTAGATATAATTCTACAACAAACCTTGCAGAATATTACGATGGTAGTTTATGGAAATCAATTGATGCTCCGCCATCACTAGCATCTATTTCTCCAACTACTGAAACAGATGCAAACGCAAACATTGTTATTACTGGTTCTGGATTTTCAACTAATGTAACTGTGAAGTTTGTAGGTAATGATGGAACAGAGTATTCATCTCCAACCGTAACGAGAAATTCAGCTACACAGATTACAGCAACTACTCCTTCAACTGCATTGAGTGTTGCAAATGAACCTTATGATGTTGTCGTAACAAATACAAATTCTTCATTAAGTGGAACTCTTGCTGATGCACTAGATGCTGGTGGTGTCCCTGCTTTTACAACAGCAGCTGGAACTTATACTATTTACGACATTAACAGAAGTGGTACTTTTGACGCTGGTGCTACAGACCCAGATGGTGATACAATTACATATTCTGTAACAAGTGGCTCTCTTCCTGCTGGTGCATCTATAAGTTCTTCAACTGGTGCAATCACTGGTTTTAGTGCTGTAGGTTCAAACACATCATCTACGTTTACAGTTAGTGCTGCAACAAGTTCAGATACTTCAACAAGAGCATTTACTATTGCAGTTCAGGCCCCTGTAATTACATCTTACACATCTACTGGTTCATTCACATTTAGTGTTCCAACTGGACTTACTACAGTTGATGCTTTAGTTGTTGCTGCTGGTGGTGGTTCTGGTGTAGATAATGGTGGCGGCGGTGGTGCTGGTGGTCTAATCTTTAGACCTGCATTCCCTGTAACGCCAGGCGGTTCTGTTTCGGGCAGTGTTGGTATTGGAGGTGGTGTACCATCTGGTAATCAAGCTGGGCCTTGGACTAATAACCCAAGTGTTAAATCTCAAGACGGTGGTGACAGTACATTTGGAACATTAACTTCTAAAGGTGGTGGTACTGGTGGTTCTTGGGGCCCAAGCTCCGCAGCGACTGCTGGAGCTCCAGGCGGTTCTGGTGGCGGTGAATGTAGATATCAATCAAGCGGTGGCGGTGGAGTTGGAACTCAACCTCAACAGCCAGGCGACTCTTCAACTTATGGTTTTGGTACTAACGGTGGTAGTGCTGGCCCTCCTGGCAACCCTGGCGCTGGTGGAGGCGGCGGTGGTGCTGGTGGTACTGGTGTATATCGTACAGCTGCTGGTGGTCAAGGTGGAGCAGGAAAAGTATATGCAATATCTGGTTCTTCTGTAACATACGCATTCGGCGGTGCCGGTGGCGCTCAGGTTAATGCAAATGGTGATAACGGTAATGGACAAACCAACAATGGGCAA
>OCVQ010002839.1_pt1 | contig 10866 bp, 7 predicted proteins | sample 1539061 | NCBI WGS metagenome assembly OCVQ01 (sample SAMEA3355526, study PRJEB22509) | marine metagenome | biome: marine; feature: river plume; material: water | place: USA | collected 2010-08-08 | depth 0.5 m | reverse complement strand
CCAATTTTGTTTTGCAATTTCTTAGTATACAAAACATATCCCATAATATACGAACATTCATTGACGTCTCCAAATTTTGTAACACATAATTAAACAGTTTTTGTGGGTTCATGTTTTGTAATTTTTCCTTTTCATATCTATATCCAGAAACCGGGCATTCTATAAACCCATCGCTTTGAAACTTTTTCCAGTTATCTCCTACGTATTTCTCAATTCCTTGAAAGAATTCCAACTTTTTGTAACTTTCGAAAACACCTCCGTATAATTGTTTGAAAGTGAGTTCTTTGGATTTTTTATAATCAACATTATACAAAGTTGCAAAATGGCTGTGGATATCATTAGTGGCAAACTCGTAATTAGTAAGGCGAGCAGCCAAACTAGGATGGTAAGCACTAATATCAATTTCCACAAACCTATTATTACGTGGTATAAAACTTTTTCTACATCCGTTTTCTTTATTAAGTGCCGCATAATTTACATTTTTAAATTTATTTGATGGTCTTGTTGTTGTTGTTTTTAAGTTGAACTGAGTGTAGACGTATTCACCATCAACGGGATGGAAATATTCTTCGAAGGTTTTATTGTGTATTCGTACTCCATTTCTCTCGATAGCGTTGAATACCACTGATACTTTACTGTTAAAGAATTCATCATATTTTGTTTTTTCTATGTTAATATTCGCTTTTAGATCTCTAAAAATTGTCTCACACAATTCATAATGTTTAACAATCGGTATAATTAGGTTTAACTCATGGTTATCCTTGTATTTACTATAATATAAATCGTGGGTTTGTGTTGTAGGTCGTATATACGTATGAGGAGGTGGTGTTATGTCATAAAGAGTTTTGTTTGGAAAATAATGTAATGTTTCCTTTTTATCACGACAATACAACACTTCAAACTTATCTATCAATTCGTTTACACGCGTATTTAAAGCATTTAAAGATTCACTATGCGTAACACATACCATAAAGCCTTTGCTCGCTTCAATTGGTCTAATATACACTAAACTTACGTGATTTAGTACGGGGTGTATCGTATCATTATAAGGTATTACCTCAATGAACGCTTTTTTATAACCACTATTTATCAAAACATTTAACTGTTCCTCGTTTTCTACAAGCCAGTACATATACCTTTATTTTACCCTAATATACGAATGCTTTTAGTAGCCTCCAAACGTATTTGTAATTGTTTTAGTAGGTTCATTATATGAACCCGATTGTATAGTTGGGGGTAAGGGATTTAATATAGAACCAGTTGGTGCTAACTCTAAATAATCATGAGCCTCCATAGTGTGTTGTCTTCCTACCATTAGTCCTTTTTCAGGGTGGATATGATAATAGCCTATATAAGGTTTTTTGGTTTTGGTATACCTTATTTCTTTTCCATTACTATACAAATTTTCATCTTTACCATAACGATAATATTGAGCATATTTTCCTCTAAAATATTTAGAAAAATTAGGTAAATTTTGAGTGTTCTCTTTTAAATTAACTAAATTACCATTAGCTTGAAATACATTTTGTCTTTTACCTTTTAATACCCAAGTAAGAGTTATTGGAGAATATAATTCATACTGTAGGTTTGGAGATTTAGTAACTAGTTGGTTGTATTCTTTTTTATCTATCTCTAGAGTATGTTGCGTTGATGGTTTATAAGCAAAATATCTAATAAATTGCCCTAATTCATAATCCTCTTCTGTAGGTTGAGGTGAAATAAGGGTAGGAGGAGATGGAGCAAATTGGGAGGAATCAGGTATTACTGAGTAGATACCTCTAATTAAATAATAGCTTTTCTTTTTATTAGGGTTATTAGTTGGGACTATAGGTGATAATGAGCTAGTTGCATTTGTATTATCATTTATAGGGAATAATTCATATGTTGGTATATCATCAGGAGATTTATTTGAAAAATATCTTCCATCAGAGGTTTGATAGTAATACCCACTGTATGAAGAATTTCGTAATAAAAGTTCTCCACCACTAGTGTATAAAGCTGTTGTTATTTGTGATTTTGGGTAGTACATATATTAAGTTGTTGATTCAGTTGTTGCTGCATACTCTAATGCCTCTTGTTGTATTTCATTTAAAGGGGCCGGATAAAATAAGGGGACAGAATCATAATATTTAGCTACCGTAGGGAATGCTGCAGGATTTGAATCATCTCCCCATCCTTTGCTTTTCCATAATTCATATTCTTCTTTAGCTTTAGCTACCATTTTTAAGGCTTCACTTTGATTATCACAACGTAAACCTACAAATACTAATGCCCCCTGTTTATTATCTGTACCTATTGCACCAGATGTTGTATATGTTCTATCAGGTACTGACTTATATTCGACAGTTCTACTCTCTTGATACCAATTATAATATCTTTTATCTACATTTCCATTAATACCTACATTCCCACCTATAACTACTACTTGAGTTTTTGTAAATCCAACTACTATATCACCATGAGTATTTCCTTCATAAGGGTTTGAAAAGAAATCTAAAGTATTCCCAGATCGGTTTTTAACAATTATATCCCCTATTTGAATCCTCTTACTACCTTGTCCACTATATAAAGAATATGGTATATATGCATCATCATTCCATTGATTTAATGGTGGTAGTACTGTGGGTATAAAGGCTTTCCATCCAAACCCTCCTGCTCTAATAGCATTAGCATATTGTCTATGGGCAGAACTAAGAGGAAAATTAACCCCCGTTGATTTAGCTAAATATGAAATAAAACAAGCACTCCAAGGAGTTTTTTTAACATATGAGTCAAAATTAGCGGGTGCATCAACATCAAGAAAAGAAAATAAACTATTATCTATAATATTTACATTTGTAGGGGTGTTTTTTGGTATAGCTAAAGTTGTTATTTTAGTATCCCATCTATTATTACTTATAGAATGATCTACACTTTGAATTTGAAAATCCAGAGTATCTTTAGTCCCACCTGCAGTATATTGAGAAGGTAAAAAACGAGTATTTACAGGTAATTTTTGATATATTTTTATTCCTGCTAGACCAAACATATCTATACTTAAATTTAAGGGAATAAAACCATCCTGACCTGAAGCAGAATTAGTTACTCTAAATATTTTTTCATCTCTTTTTTTGATATAATCTTTAAAAGATTGTTTTAATTGGTTAAAAAAATCTGTGTTTTCTATATTTAAATATTGGGCGTCTTTTGATCCAAAATCTTGGGCTATTCCTGGTGCTTTTCCTCCTAAAGCTGCCGCTAAATAAGTAGAATATTGGCTAGATCTTGGTTGAGAATTAAACCCTTCTTTAGTTTGAGTTATGGGATTTTGAATTAACCACTGTTTATATTTAATTTTAAACTCTGCAAAAGTGCTTCTTGGAAAATAGAAACCATTTTCTTCTACTGTTCCCGATCTGGTTGGTTCACCAAACCAATCATTGAAGTCTTCAAAACCATCCCTATTAAATATTTTTTTAAGTTCTTCCTCAGTTTTTTCTTCTTCAGCTTTTTCTAAAGCTTTTGCATCTATAAAATTTGAAGGGGGGATAATTTCTTTAGCAAATCTATCTTGTAATCCAGTATTCCAAGATGAAAACGCTGTACCATCATTCATAGATGTTTGAGAGTTACCTGCTGTAGCTCCAATGGCAAGAGAGGTAGCCATTTTTGAGTCTATTTTACTTTCAAAAGAAAATGAATTTATAAAATTGGATTTATTTTGGTTAAACCCATATAACTCAAAAGGATATTCGTTTGTTTTAGGTATAGTAGGGATTAATTTTTTTAAGATGGTTTCATTTCCTTTAGCTTGGACTTGATCTATAAATACAATTTGGTTTCCATTTTTAATAATAGGTTGGATTTGATTAACATCACCTAAAGCACTATTAATTCCATCACATATTCCAACTAAAAATTTATATAAAGTTAACTTTCCATCTTTACCAATATTCTTTTTTAATTGTTGTTTTATAAATTTAAAATTAAGATAACAATTCATTAATTGACCATAATATAAGTCTTTTTTATTTTCTGTATCTAAAACAAAATAATCTTTAATATACTGGCTTACCACAGTATTTAAAGGAGTTATACCGGGCATGAACTTTTTAACTTTAACAAAACAAGTTTCTAAATCAAATGAAATTTGATTAGGTTGAGCACTTACTATATTATATGTCTCATCTAAATCAAAGTTTACCATGGGATAGGTTGTTTTACCTACAACTAAGGGGATACAATATTCTACAATTTTAAGTAATAATTCTTTAAAAGTACAATAATATCTATTATCTTTATCCCATCCATTTTTTAGTTTATAAGTGTACTCACCACCATTATAATTAAGAGAAGTTAAATTAATATATTTACCCTTACCACTTACAGCATTTTGACCATAACTTGCAATATAACTATCCATCCATTTTTCTAGAATAGTATAATTTGCAATATTTTTTGTTTTATCTTTATTTGCTTCTAATGCTGGAGGTGTTGATACAGGTACATTAATAGCTAATGATTCGACAACGTCTCCTAAGGTGTATAATTCTAAAGTAATATCATAGGTTCCATCTTTAGAAAACTGCCAACTAAAATTAGTAACTCTTCCAAAAAAAGCATCAACGTTTCCTTGATAGTTAATTCTTTGTTCTTGAATTTTTTCTAATACTTCATTTTGATCTCTTTCTTCATTTTTAAAAAATAAAGTTTCAGTTAATGTAGTACCTACTTTTTGTCTTTTACCATTATTATCAATATAATTCATATGACCCCATTCTAGTAACATGGTATATCCTAATCTCATATAGAGTAATTCTAGTAAATCAAATTGGAATTGATTATGTGCTTTAATTTCAACCGTTGCACTCCGTATAGAACCTCTATTTAAACATTTTATTTCAGCAGATATAATTCCTGGCATAGGTTGCTTTCCAAATTTATTTCCTCCTAACCCATATACGGATTTTGAATTCCACTTACTTAAAGATTTTGATATTCCTTCTCTTTGTTGTAGGGTATTCCCAGATAAAGAAGATAAACCAGAAAATAATACAGCACTTTTAGCTAAAGTATTACCTTGTGAAAATTGTTTTATTTCGTTTTCAGATAATCCTAATCTACTTAATTTTTTCTTAGCTGCTTCAGATTGGAGTTTATTATTTTCTTTTATCTGTTCATTAATGTTATCTACTATAGCATCATTAGCTGCTACGGCATTATTATCGGTAGTTGTTCCTAAAGTAGTGTTTTGGGTAAATCCAAAAGGATCTGAAAAATCAAATTTTACTGGTCCCTGAATGGGTTTTTGCTCTTCTTGTAATTCTTCATTACCTGCTATATCTTTTTTTGTTATTTCAGGTGCAGGTTGGAAAATATTAATCCCAGAGGCTAATTTTAAAAAAGAGTTATTATTGTTAAGTAATATTTGATCACCTGAGTTTAGATTTTTAGATGCTTCTCTTTGATATCCTTTCCCTAAAAGCTTTTGTCTTTGATTTATTTGTTCAAAAACATATGTATCAAATTTTTCTCCAAGTAAATTTCCTGTCATAACTATCTTTCATTTAATAATTGTTGTTCTGATATCACTTCTGCTAGGTTTGTGGGAATTCTGATTTGGGTTCCTGTAGGAGGGTGATATGAATTTTGTTTTAGACCAGGATTAGAACATGATATAACCCACCATAAACTAGAATCACCATAATATTGGAGTGCTAATTGATCAAACCTATCACCTTCTTGGGTTATAATGTAAATATCATTAGAACTTAAAGGAACAACAGGGTATTTAGTTGTCCCATAACGGGGACGTCTACCATTTGTTGTGTATTTATTTGTTGTGCTATATCTACCCATGATTTAAGTTGTTGAAGTATTTAACCCTTGTGATTGTTCTGTTTTATTTATTTGAGGATTATCATCACTTTTTTTCTCTTTTGGTTGTGGTCTTGTAAAATTATTTGATGCATAATTATTATTTACTGCATTTTGAAGAGAAATAAATCTTTCTTTCCCAAATTTAGAAATATAATTACCACCTCCTCCTTCAGTAATAGCCCCAAAATATGTATTCTGTTGTATTCTTGGAACAAAATTATGAAGAGGAATAAAATTAAACCCTGTAACATTTACATACATTGCTAATTCTTTTGTTTTTTTACCACCATCTCCTTTACCTTGTTTAATACCCCCTGTGCTATTGAGATTTACTTCATATGGGGATTCTTTCATAGGAGAAATATTAATACCAGTAATTATACCAGGTTGTTCATAACAATACCCCCCCATAGTTAAATAAGCAATATTTCCTTGCATGTAACCTTGATCACTATAATCAGGTGCTAAACTTGAAGCTAAGAAATTTAACTTTTGATACATGGGGATTAATTCATCAATAGATAAAGCTGCGACAGTCCAAGCCATACTTATTTGCCTTTTAAAACCACCGTAACTATAAAAACTTTCTCCTCTACCCATATATTGATGACTTTTCCAATCTGCACTATAATTATCTGAAAATGAATCTATAAATGATCTAAAATGAATATAAGTTTTATAATTGCCCTCTTTATTATTATCTAGTATACCAATTCTAAACTTAACTAGGTCGTTGATAACTGCTGTATCAGTTATCATTTGGGGACTTGAATATAATGGTAAAGCATTAATCTTATCTAAAGGACCAGTTGATTTACCACCTTCTTGTACCCCAATATTATAATTAATAAGGTTTCTTCCCTTTCTACCAGGATCACCCATATTAACTCTACCTCCTAATCTTTCATTTGCTTTTGTATAATTTAAAGAAGTAGATAAAACATCTTTATTTATTCCATCTTTTTGGGCATCAATCAAATCTGATCTAAAATCAACCATTGTTGTTCCCTTAGGGGTAGAAGTACTATATATTCCATCCCCTGTTTTACCTATTATATTTGAATAATTTAGTAAATAATTATATTTGCTAAAATTTTCATTTTCGGTATATGCTTGAGAATCAACTACTCTATCAATTGCTGTTTGACCAATACCTAATATTGAACCTGGGCCTCCATTATATCTTAATATTTCATTTGAGTTTTGAGAAATATTTAAACCATTAGCTGATGAAGGTTTTGTTAAATTATTAAGTAAACCCCCAAAAAATCCTCCAACTCCACTACTTGTAATTTGATCTAAAAATGAATTAATAGGGTTATTATTAGAATTGGATTGAGATACTCCTATTTTGCTATTTACTAATTGGGTTAATCTATTTTTTGAAGGAGGTTGGTTACTTTTAACTCTTTGAGCATACATAGGTTGAGATAAAGGTAACTCAGCATTTAGTATACTATCAAAAAACCCAATTCCTGTTTTAGCATCATCCGGTTTTGTATTTCTAAAAGGATTTAATCCCTGTTTTAATAAATGACCTCCTTCAGCATTAACTGCTATTTGGGCTAAAGTAGAAGTAGGTAAATATATTCCATCATTTATAGGGTTAAAACTAACATCAGAGCTTGATTGTACTCTTACTCCTGATCTAGATAATACATTTTGTTTTGCTGCAAATTGTAATCCTTTAGGAGAGATCATAAATTGACCTATTCTAGATAGATCTTCTCCTGTTTTTTGTAAAGTATTTGCTCTTAAAAGAAAATCAGGACCACCCGTATCCCCAGGAGAACCATTAATAGAATTAGTAACAAAAGGTTCTCTGCTACTACCTCCACCTATACGATCTTTCCCATATCTTAAAGATTTAAGGTCCGTTGTTAAATTTAAAAGCCCCATATTTTATTTATCTAGGTAAATTATCTAAGTACTTTACTGGATCAGCAGAATCTAAATTAGATGGAGCTGGTTTACTGTTAATATTTGGAATACCATCAACTGAATATGTGTCATGTAATTTTGATTGAGCAAATTGAGGTGTTGACGGTGTTGACCCATTTAAATTGGATAGGATTGAACCTCCTTGTGTTTGTAATTTATCTAAAAGTCCCATAATTATTGTTTTATTATAAATATTAAATTATTGTATTTGTCGTGAATTTACACTAAATGCTGTACCAACACTAGTTGCGTTCATTTTTACTGTTCCTTGTTTATTAAGTATTTGGTTTAGTAATGCATTTGTTTCATTCATACTACTTCCACCTCCACCACCTAAATTAGTTCCTGCTACTATAGAATCTTGATTATTTAATGCAATTGATCCTTTAGGGGTAGATAAAATTCTATCTCCATATCCGGCAGGTGCAATCATATCATCTGCAGTTCCCATTACAGAGGCTGCTCCCGCGACTGCTGCAGCCATTGCTGCTACACCCCCTATTGCTAAAGCAATACCAGGTGGACCCATTATTGACATTTGTGCAAATATTTTTGGTACGGCTGCTGCAAAATTAATTACTGCTAAAGCAGCACTTCTAGCAGCTAAACCCGCCATTAAAGCCCCTATAGCTACTAAAACAGGTTTATATTCCATTAAAGTTGAGAAACCTTTGGCTAAACCATCTATAAAAGGAGCAAATGCTAAACCAATTTGTGAAACTGAATCTTTCATTTTATCCATAGCTAACCCTAATTTCTCTTGGGCTGAAACTGCTTGCATTCGTTCATAAGCACCCTCACCATTTATAGCGTTAAATTCTTGTGCTGATAGATTGTTCATTTGTTGCTTCATCACCATATCAGCCATAGCATCTCTACTCATCCCTATAGCAGCGGCTGCTGCTTCTTGTTGCATCCTGTTTCCAGTTGCAAAGGTATTAGTTAATTCTTCATTATTTAATAATTCTTCAGATAATCCTACTAAATCATTATTTAAAGCTAATTGTCTTGCTTTTTCAAAATTAAGATCTTTTCCTAACAACATTTCAGCTGCTAATTCATTTTTAATGGATTGTTCAAAATCTAATAAACTACTAGCTATTGCATCAACTCCTGATAGGTTAGTACCTAATAGGGCAGCATTTGCTGCTGCTTCTGCTAGTGCTTCAGGGTTAGATCCTAAAGATACTTTTATAGAACTACTTGCACTAGCAACATCATTTAAAACTCCTTTTAAATTAATTCCAATTCCTGCTGAATTTGCAATATTTTGTGCTGTTTCTGCAGTATCAGCGACAATTTGTTCAGTTTCTTTCCCCTGCAATCTAGCCATCATAGTTAAAGAAGCAGCAGCATCTTCAGCCATATGAAGCTTACCAGTTAACATAGAGAACGTCTCTAATGTTTGACCTCCAAATTCAGCAGTTAAACCAGTTTGTTCGGTTAATCCTTTAAATGCTTTATGTGCCTTTGCGCCAGTAAAAGCTACATTTTCAGAATCAATAGCAGTCTGATTTAGGGATTTAGATAAGGCAAAAGCTTGGTCTTTTGACATCCCTGTTTCCTGGGATAACATTGCCATGTTTTTACTACCGTCAAGAATAGCCTTTCCAATAGCTAGCATAGATAATTCACCTAATCTAGATATAGTTACAACATCAGCAAATTTGCCTTCTAGTATACTAGTAAGAGTTCCAGATTTATCTATTTGACTTGCAAATCTTTTTGCACTATCAGCTCCAAGTTCAACTAAACTTTTATTTTTTTGTTGTTGAACGTTTTGATCTTTTATACCATCAAGAGCTTCTTGTTGTAAATTTAATTGTTGTTCTTCTTGGGCTAGTAAGGTTTTTTGTCTTTTAGTTAATTGACCAGATAAAAGCAACCTTTTAGCATCTAGACGGGCTCTATTTAAAGCTATTTTTTCCTGTGCTTTTGATAAATCGTTTTGTGTAGCAACTCCTCGTGTTACTTTAGATTGTAAATCAATTAAAGATTCTGTATTTTTTACGGATTGTTTTAAATCTGCTACTAAACCACGTTGCATGGTTTTACCTACAATATCAACTTTATCTCCAAGTTCAGAAGCGCCATCAACGGCATCTTGAAAAGAGCTTACTAATTGGTCACCAAGAGAAGAAACAGCGTCTAGAATAAACCCTAATTCTTTATTTATTTCTTTAGCTTCTCCTGTTGCTTTTCCGTCTCCTAAACCCATGTAAAGTTATTTTATTATAAATATGAAATATTTATGTTTTTATTTATAGCTAGATTGGTTTTTAAAATTAGGGGTGCTTACTTTACCTTCAGTGTTAACAAGAGATTGTTTATCTTTACCCTGTTGGCTTGCTTTTATAGATTCTTTCTCCTCTTCATAAAAATCTTTTATAAGTTTAAAAGTATATTTACGAAGCCAAATTGGCATATTGTATACAGTATGCCAATCATATCCTCCTTTACCATGAAAAACAATTTCGTGAATTTGTCTAAATAAATTTTGTCTAATTTGGGGAACTGTTTTAAGCGTCAGGCCAAAAAAAGTTAATTCCAATGGGGATACTAACCCCGTCATCTCCGTTTTCGGGAAAAAAAGTCAGATCTACGTCTGGTTGTGTTGCTAATATATTTTCTCTAAGTGCACGAGCATCTCGTGCTAGTAAATAAGTATCAACAAATTCCCTTACTGTTTTTCTTTCTGAATCTCCTTCAACTGATATGATCATATGTTTTAATCTAGTTGTAGCTTCAGGGACATTATCTTTATTAATCTTTTTTAGTCCCTTTAATTCATTTTGGATTTTTGTTTCATCACCATGAGTAAGCAGTTTGTATTCAACTACATTACCTGAGTGGGGGAGTGTAAATGAAAATTGGTTAACTCCTTCAGTATATAAATCGCTATTAAGTTCTTTATCTTTTAATAATGTTAAATCAACTGTCTCTTTTCCTCCTTTATGGGCAAATGTATAGTCTTTACCATAACCTAAAACACGAGCTGCTACCATAATAGCATTTTTATCTCCAATTAATAAGTCTGACCAATTAAATTTGGTTATTACTAATGCC
>OCVQ010002838.1_pt1 | contig 10868 bp, 9 predicted proteins | sample 1539061 | NCBI WGS metagenome assembly OCVQ01 (sample SAMEA3355526, study PRJEB22509) | marine metagenome | biome: marine; feature: river plume; material: water | place: USA | collected 2010-08-08 | depth 0.5 m | reverse complement strand
ACTACCGAGTATAACCTTGGGATCTAGCAAATCACTTACGGCCTCCCTCGAGGACACAACTCGTCTTACTTGCTTTTTGATATTCTTCTGATTTTTCGTAACAAAACATTTAGTTGAATACACAAAATCCGCCTTGCAAGAATGGGCCACATCCATAAATGTCATGAGAGCATCCTTGTGTAAATAGTCATCTGCATCTAGAAAAACTATGTAGTCACCTTGAGACAACTGTAATCCAAGATTTCTTGCTGCTGACACTCCTTTGTTCTCTTGAGAAACTACCCTTATCTTATCACTTTGCTTTGCCAGTGATTGCAAAATAGTGAGCGACTCATCTGTTGAACCATCATTTACAATTATTACCTCATAGCTACTGAACTCTTGGTCTAAAACAGAGTTCACACAATCCAGTATATACTTTTCACTATTGTACACTGGAACGATTACACTAATTAATTTTTTCATGATTTTGATTCCAAAGACTTTTTTAAGAACTGAATAGAACATTCCCTCATCTGTTCAAGCTTAAGCCTGACAGTAATTGGTTCTAAACTTATTTCTTCTGGATCTAGTCTTCGAATCTCATCGATCTCGCTTAGAAAATTAACAATTCGGGCGGATTGCTCAGAACTGGAACCATACTGTCGTGAAAAGATGTTAAAAGGTATTTCTAGATTTATTGAAAACAACATTCCGTGATAAGAATCTGTAACCACTAATTTTGAATTACTGACAAGGCTAACGAATTCCATCGGACCTGCGTCTATGTATTCAACATAACCGGCAAATTTAAAATGGTTATAACGAACACAAACAAAACTATAATCGTATCTATCCCTAATAGCACTTATTTTTTGAATAACTTCTTCAGATGGAGCGTCTAAAAAATAGAGCAATACATAGTCCTTTTGAGGCGGTGTATCAACTTGAGAAAGCATGCCTTGCCACGTAGAAGAATCTAAAAGTAAAGTAGGGTCGAGTACTACTTTTGCATTCCGCGCTGTTAATAAACTAATTAGCTCCTTTCCAGACTCCTCTCTAACTGATAAAAAGTTTATTTCTTTGATATATTTCGCTACACGCTTTTTGTTCATATCTAAAGGACTGCTTCCGCCAAAACTAGGCGCATAGGCAATTCTCTTAAACTTTGGCGCAAAGCGCAAGAAAAACATCGGATTGATATAGGGAGAATTCACTTTCCAAATTTGATCACTACCACATATGAAAGCAACATACTCATCTAATTCTCCTAACGCTCTTAATTGCCTTTTTCGTAATTTCAATGGTGTCAAAGAATGACTCTCAAAGGATAGAAACATATTCTTTGTTTCACCAGTCAGCGTTTTCTTCAAAGAACGAGTATGCACCCGTATGTAATTAATAAAGGCAACCCGGTCAATAAAAGCGGAAATAAACAACCATAAAAACTTTTGCCACCTAACATCTCTTCCCCTTAAAAGCGAACCTTTAGTTGATAACAAACGTACATCAAAGCCTAGATCTCCTAAAACAGTGAGCAACGCAAATGCTTGTAAACTACTACCATAATTGTATCCCCCATATACCGTACATAAACCTACTGATTTTTTCAAAGAAACTTTCTTGTTATTAGTGCTTCTCATAATTATTTTTCCATGCAACAAACTTAAAATATAAACTTACCCCTAATATTAAATATAAAACATATTTAATAGAGACTAAAAAGGACGACAGATATTGCCTTCCTTGCAACCTTTTTTTTATCGCTTTTAATGAAGGTGTTGAAGACACTCCATCTAACTCAAATATTACTAGTGTTTCGGTGTACTCAGATATGTTATAAAGCGAAGACATTTTCGTCATCCAAAAATGATCAGCAGCTAGACCATAAGACTCATTATAATAAATTCTATCATTCCAATCTTTTTCTAATACACCTACAAAAGCCTGATGCGCAAAAGAGTCTTGCTGACCAAAGAAAGTTTTTTTTCTCGCTGGCCGAACAAAGCACATATCTTCGTAGCAGATAATACTAGAATAAATTTGACAGTGATTGAATTCTAAACTATTCTCAATCATAGAAATTGCCTTAGTACTATAAAAAGAATCGCCCGAATTTAAAAAAAGACAATGCGTACCTGTAGCATGTCTTATCCCTATATTCATAGCATTGTAAATCCCAGAATCAATATCAAAAAAGAATCTACGATAATCCATTTTAAACTGATTCTCTAAATTTAACCTGTCAGTAACTTTCAATCCAGATATTATTAGAATGTGTTCGTGAGGTGGTTTTTCACATTTATCTACGCTATTCAAAGTTTTAACGATATCTTCAATATTCTTATAACCAATTGTAATTACTGACAAACCCATGAATCTAAACCTTACTGCCATTAACTACAGCTAGAAGAACAAAGCTAAAAAACATTTTTATGTCTCCCTCAAAAACAACAGCTTGCTGCATAGCCATAAAAGATAAAAATAAAGTTAGCTTATTACCTGCATCAATTTTCTTTCCTTCAGCATAGAGCCCCACTAAAGCATAAATAAAATAGGATATGAGGAGCAATAATGGCAACCAACCACCAATTCTCGCCGCATCTAAAAACACATTGTGAAAAGATGAGGTAGCCTCAAAATTCATATCATGCGGGGAAAAGCCTCCAAATGGGCTATAAGGAATCATTTCGAGCGCATATGACCATAACTCGAATCGATTACTTTCTAAGCCGCTCTCCATGCGCGTGGTAAATAAATCTATTTGTCTATGCATGTTTTCTATTAACCAGCTTGATTGAGTAAATACAGCAATAATGAAGAATCCTAAATAAGATAAATGAATAAAACTCAATTTTTTAATTTTAGATAAGAAAAAAACAACAACTAATCCAAGAGCTAAAAAATAAAACCTACCTCCAGTATAGATAGCAGCCACCGTTGATAATAGTGCTATAACTAAAACGTATCCAATACCTATTATTCTAGAAGATTTTAAATAATTTTTTGTCGAAAAGTAAACAAGCGTTACTGCCAAGACCACATTAACATTTGATGAGTTTATTTCAGAACCAGTTATTGGATTCCATAATTTTCCGTATCCATAATAAATACTGTCTTTGTACATGGAACCATATGTACACAAATAACCAAAGATTAAATACCCGAAAATATAGGCATCGTACAATACGACATTTTTACGGTTTTCCAGGAGAAATATGGGCAGTATAACTAACAGATAGAATATTACTACCATGAAAGACTTAAGTGGATTACCAACGTCCATATTCCCTAATCCAAGTGGGTAAAGTGTCAAACTAAATAATAACAAAATGAATAACCCAATAATAGAATCCCTTGAGACAATATTTCGAGTACCAAGACTGAGTTTCAATGAAAAGATTCCTGATATTATAATTGAGGCCGATAGAGTATAACCAAGACCTAAAAGGAACATACCAAAATACAAGCCTATACCTAGAATCCTACTCAAAGTGAAATCCAATACTTATTTAAAGACTGGGAAGCGTAATAAACATATTCAATAAGCCTCTTGCCCAGATCTAAAACCCTGTTTGGTTTAGACTGATAATTAATTTTAACATTACAACTCTCTAGATTCTTAATTATATCGCTTACAGAGCTTAAATATTCCATATATATATAACGCAACACTGGTTTCGGTATCTCATATCGCCCAACAAAACTCTTAGTATTACCGTAAATTTTAAGACCATGGAAATGATAAAACAGTGCATTTGAATAGGTGTAGATTGAAGCATTCCAAGGAGCAAACATTAGCCCTTTCTCCTTCAACACATGGACGCGGTCAGGAAATTCTGACTCAAAACTCTCTAGATACTTTTGATCACCAAATCTACCGCTATCTGCATAACCATAGCACCATTCAACACATCTCTCCTCCCACCAAGCTAAAACATCCAAAGAGTTCCTGTTGAAAATCAACAGTTGAACACAATACTTACCTGATAATTTCGATTGATCATACTTTGGAGCATAGTCGTGACGTGTAATCAAAACGTCTTTATTAGATTGTGAAAATTCTTCGAAAATATATGTAGGATCATTCAATAGCCACATATCAGCATCTAGATATGTCAAACACTCAACCGAAGAATCCAACTCAAAGACAATCCTATTTACAACCGGAGTTACAGTCCAAAAGTATTCTACTAAAGATCTTTCCTTTTTTAATGAGCACAGCCTCTCATTTTCAAATTTCTCGAATCTAACTGGCTTCAATTTGCTTAAATTTAGATTCGTCAAAATCTCATAAGTCTCCTCATCCATGCATACTACCCAAAGTTGAAAAGCGTCTAGATATCTGACTAGTGAATCATACATAGCCAAACCCTGAAGTAAATATTTCGAATTAAAATGAGTTACAAAATTCATCTATGACATTGGATTTAATTTGAGGCACTCTTTTTGAAAACAATCCGTTGCATAAGCAAAACCATCCAATCCGGCATTAATCGCTTTAGAGCTTTCCAATATTTCGTGAATTGTTGATTACTTCTCAACATCGCCCAAAAATTCTTTAGCTCCTTTCTGTTTTTCCTAAAGAACAATTCCAAGGATTTGCGACCTTCAATAGATTCTACAACATTCAAGGCAGGGCTTAATGTTATCATATGCTGATGTAATTCTATATCAAATAATGATCCTAAGCCGCTGTTTTCACCAGAATTGTCATTTCCAATATTATCTATTAATGAGTGATTGGGATACAATATCAATTTACTCTCAAGCCAATTATGAGCATGCCAAAGTATTGCCCACGAATCATTTTTCCCTTTTACTCTGTCGAAAAGCATTTTCTTATATGGGTATGCACCATTGTAGTCAAAAAGTTCACGGTCTGGCGACGAATCTAAACGAGATAAAAGCAGTTCGCCACTTCTCTCAAAGTTAATCCAACGATCTCTCCAAGTCGCCCATCCCCAACAATCTGCCCCTCGAAGAAAAAAAGGTTTTTCGAACTTATTTTCTATCGGGTATTGGTAGCCGCTAATGCTACCCACCCGTGTATCATTCTCAAACATTTCAAGTGCTTGCGACATAAATTCTAAAAAGTAATCAGATGGAACTAAATCATCTTCTAAGACAATTACCTTATTATATACATTGAAAACTTCATCAATTCCGCTCAAAACAGACTCAGATAAGCCCAGATTTTTATCCCGACATATTAACGTACTACTTTTAAATCCGCCAAAATTTCTACATAACTCCCTAACATTTGAAACTGCTAACTTATCTCTTTCTAACTTGGCCGCATCGCTAAAAACAATTAAGTCGAAGTTACTACTGTTATCATTGTCACGTAGGGCAGTAAGTACCTTTCTAGTATGGTTAATTCGCTTGTAAACAAAAAGGACTATTACCGTATCATTCATTCTACACGCATTCAAATTCTTCAAAGTTTAAATTCATGACGTATAAACTGAAACTTTCCATTTTCACTAACCAATATTTCATCAGTGTAAGAAAAACTAATTTCAAAATCTCCAGATCGTCCTATAACGTCTTTTATTTCATCCTCATCTAGTTCGCTATAATTAATATCTCGTACTACTTTAACTTGTGCTAAGCCAAATTTACTTTGAGTTATTTGCCACCTTTGAATATTCTTGAAACAGTTCAAATGCTGGCCAAATATTAATCCCACTAGTGGTATTTTTCTTCCACACTTATCGACCAATACATCTTGAGAACGTCCTAGCAATTTATCAATTTTGACATAACCATGGTTAAATGACTTTAATCTCGCATAATCTCCAGTATCGTATCTAATAAGCGGCATGGCAACGTTAATAAAAGAGGTAACAACTATACGACCTATTTGTCCTATTTCAACTAAACGATCATTATCATCAAGCACCTCTATGTAGCCATACGTAGGACAAGAGGTATATGTCAGACCATCCGTGCTGTAGAGAAACATTCCTAATTCTGAGTGACCTAACTCAAGTATTACCTTGCAATTGAACGCAGATTCAATCAACTCTTTATCGCTTAATGAACAATATTCCGCAGTTAGATTTATTCCTTTAATTGCAAAATCAAAAACAATTTCATTCTGAATTATATAGGAAGCCAGTTCTTTGTAAAAAGACGGATAGCCTCTTAGTATAGCGGGTTTGATATTAGCTAATTGAGAAATATAAAGACGTATATTTTCTTTATTCAGATAAAGCGTAGAAAATTCATAATAACCAAAAACGTGACTCTTAAATCTTTTTATCCAAAAAATCCCAGCTTTCCTTTTTTCCTCAGTGATTTCTATTCCACCTGATCCTACCACAATATCGCCGCGGTGCCACCCTAATAATCCATAGAGAAAGAAATGGTGCGCGTTGTCCTTCCCCCCAGCTCTTCTGTCAGACACAAACAATAAGGGTTCACCGGTCGACCCTCCAGTATTACGAGTAACTAAGTCGCTCCTACTGTAATCCATGTTAAGAAGATTTTTCAAATTATCTCTTATCAACTTCTTATTTTGAATCGGAAAGTTCGTCAAATCATGAAGCACCTCAGAATAATTATTATAAAAGACTACTTTTTCAGCTGCAACCCGCAGTATCTTATCTAGATTGTTTTTACAAGTTTCAGCTCTTCGATTTTCATTGGAATTATTTATATCTAAAACATACTCTAAATACTTTCTTCTCTTGACACTGCCTTTCAGACTTTTAATTCGAACTAAACTCCAAAAAAGTCTGTTTCCTATGGGGAGTTTTAGTATCACTCTTTTAACCATTGAAATAATGTCACCAATAACAACCATCTTCCACTTTACTCTTTGCTGTTGGCAATTCTTCTATGCTCGGTCTAATCCAACCCTCCAAAGGCTTGCGGTTGTCCAAATAGTAAGCTCCGTCTTCCCAACGCTTTCCCATAATTCCGAAAAACAACTGTAAAGCACCACCAACGTGAATTCCTACCTTACCATTTTCTTTAGCAAAATTAGCAATTGAAATACCGTAAGATCCAGCCGAAACCAAAGCAACATCATAATCAATTTCCAACATTTGCTTTTTAAAATGACGAAGCTCATTTAACCAAGAGATTTTGGCTTGATGTCCCGCGAAAGTAATTGGCGGTTTTAATACATTTAATTCAAAATCAGGAAGTAAATCTTTTACAATAGTTATTTCTTTCCTTAATCTGTATTGACTTTCAATTGAGTTCTTAAAGGGTGAAATCACTAATACCTTTTTACCTTTTAAGCTATTTAACCAACTAAAACTATTTCTATCCCATTGCAAAATAGGATCAAAATAAAAATAATTTAACGTTTTTAAATGTCGGCACATTGGCAGAGTCGCTACATATGACGTCCAATTAAAATGTACTAATAGATCCGATTGAACTATTCCTTTCAAATAATGAATAGAGAATTCATCAAATACCTGACTGGATTGTGGAGAAATACCAGCATTCAACTCACCTTTAGCAAGTAAAGGTATAGAGTAACTAGTCCCCTTTTTCAAACAACGCTTCAGAAAAACATTCAATACATCCAACTCGACGCGACCAGGCCTGACTATCGATAGTGGTCTCTTCTCATCAAGTGCACCTTTAATTAATTCTGCCAGCATCAACTCATTTAGCTCTCTATTATGGAAATTACGTCTTATGCTTGCGTTATAACGTTGCTCACGATATCTTTCCACAAAATTAAGAAGATATCTACTCTTTTTTAAATGCTTTTTAATTATTAGAATTATTCGCATTTGTCGAAATATTTAATCTATTAGTATGCCCTTGGCTTTCAATTGCAAATAACTACCGCTGGCAACTATTTTTCCTTCTTGGAGAAAGTGAATACAATCAAATTCCTGAATTGAAGAGATTCGATGAGCGATAGATATTATAGTAGTTTCACGATTTTTATCCAAAATCTCTCTCATCAAAAGGGATTCCGTATGGTTATCTAAAGCGCTTGTAGCCTCATCTAGGATTAACACCTTTGGCTTTCTGTATAGAGCGCGCGCAATACCAATACGTTGTATCTGCCCACCTGACAACCTAGATCCTCGTTCACCAACAATAGTATGGTAACCTTCGTCTAAAGTATTTATGAATGTATCTATTTGGGCTGCTTTGGCTGCTGCGATTAATAAATCTTCTCTTATTCTATCTGGCGCTGTACCGAATGCAATGTTTTCTGCAATCGAAGCGTCTATTAAATAAATATTCTGAGGAACATATCCAATTTGATTCTGCCACTCTCTCATGTTCAATAAAACATTACTCTTAGAGATTATTCTTATCGCGCCATCCGTGGGCTCAAGTAATCCGGTTAAAATATCTATCAGCGTGGATTTACCCGAACCTGTTGATCCAGTAAAAGCAATTCGTTCACCACGCGATATACTCAAATTAACGTTGTCTAAAGCCAAATCTGAACTCCCGCTATATTTATACGTTAAATTTATTAACTCAAGACTAGTAAAATTACTGTCTACTTTATGTTGGTCATTTGAAATAGTTTTTACTGAATCAAATGCCATTTCATCAAAAATAGTTGCCACCGTATAATCAGCGTATTTCAGCTGCGAAATCGAAGCATAAACTTGTTGAAGAGCGGGTAATAACTTGAATGCTGAGAATGCGAACAACGCAAGCTTTGGCATGATAACAGCAGTATTATTATCAGAAGCAAGAGAAAATACAACCATCAACACAAGCCCTCCAAATGCCAACAATTCTAATAAATATCTTGGCAATCTCGCGTAAATCATGGATTTTGTCTCTAATTCTGCAAACGATTTTGATGAAACATCAAATTTCAAAAGGGCTATATCTTCTAATGACCCAAGTTTAATTTCTTTAATTGCGCCAAAAGCCTCACTGATTGAAACGAAACGATTTTGATTTACTCTAACTCTATTATCACCTAAATGCTGAATTTTTTTGGATGTAAACTTAAACAACACCAAATAAGCTGTCAATAAAGTTAGTCCAATAGCCAAGGCAGTTATAACGTCATAAAATAGCAAAAATAATACGATGAATATCGATAACACTCCATGGGTAAACAAACCGAGAGCCGGGACATATCCTTGATGGACTACTGCATTAATATCAGACAATATTCGCTTAGAAAGATCCGCACTATTTATTCTAGAATACCAATCATAATTATGGTATAAAAATTTTCTGAAAAGCCGCACCCCAATACTGTATTCGCGCATCATCGTAAATCGAGTTACATAAACAACTAAAACCGATTTTACTAACGAAGAGATGAGTATTAAAACAAACAGTATACTACCAGTAAAAATCATAAAATCTAGAATTTCTCTAATTCCGAACGACAATGTCCATGAATAAAGTTGCTTTAATAAAAAGTTTTCGTTGAATGTAGCAGGGTCAGATACAAGGGACATGAACGGGATTACCGAAGCAATACTAACCAAATCTAGAAGAGCACTGAAATTTATAAACACCAACAGTCCTAAAAATTGTAGCTTCTCTTGACTGTTTAGCAGTTTAAAAAGTCGTCGTAAAGTTTTTATTATCATTTCAATCGGTTTTGAGAAACATACCACTTATATGTAGAATAAATCCCTTTTTCAATTCCAAAATGATTAGACCAACCTAGTCTTTTGATTTTAGTGCTATCCATAATTTTCCTAGGGGTTCCGTCAGGTTTGGAGGTGTCCCATAAAATTTCTCCTTTATGGCCGACTATTGACTGTATTAGCACGGCCAAGTCTTTAATAGTCAAATCGACACCTGTTCCCACATTATACAAATGTTCTTCTAATTTATTCTCAAGAGCAAATAATACGGCTTGAGCTAGGTCATCCACGTGCAAAAACTCGCGCTTTGGAGAACCAGTTCCCCAAAGCTCAACTGCAGAGTTTCTATTAAGCTTAGCTTCATGGAATTTCCGAATCATTGCGGGCAATACGTGTGAAGATTTCAGATCAAAGTTGTCATTAGGACCGTAAAGATTTGTCGGCATAAGAGACACGTAATCTCTACCGTATTCATTCCGTAGTGCTTCGATTAGCTTTACTCCAGAAATTTTCGCGATAGCATACCACTCATTAGTAGGCTCCAGTGAATCTGTTAATAGATGCTCTTCTTTTAATGGCTGTGGTGCAAACTTTGGATAGATACAACTCGACCCCAAGAAGATAAATTTAGGCACATCATTTTCATGGGCCGAACGAATGAGGTTGTTCTGAATGAGCATATTATCCATCAAGAACTCATAGGGGTATGTGTCGTTGGCTAGAATACCCCCAACTTTTGCTGCTGCATCAATTATCGCAACAGGTTGCTCGGTTTTAATAAACTCCTCAACAGCCTTTTGATTCCGTAAGTCAAGCTCTTTAGAAGTCTTTCCAACAAGATTGGTGTACCCCTCTTCTTCTAGCGCTCTCCAGCAAGCAGATCCTACCATCCCTCGATGGCCAGCAATGTATATTTTATCCGACTTCTTAATCATTACTCAAAGTAATTAAGCGTTTGATAGCCTCCGTCCTCGAGGTATTTGTCTTTTTGCATCAGTTTGATATCAGAGCTCATCATGTCCTCAACTAGTTCGGATAATTGAATTTGTGGTTCCCAACCAAGTTTTTCTTTGGCTTTAGCTGGATCTCCAATCAATAGATCTACCTCTGTTGGGCGGAAATATTTAGGATCGATCGCTAAGACCTCTTTCCCTATTTCTAGCTGATAGTTAGGATTATTACACTTCGCAACTTTGGCAACCTCATCAACTCCTGAGCCGATAAATTCTAATTCTATACCCACAAGGTCAAAAGCCATTTTTACAAAATCCCGAATCTTGGTCGTCTTACCTGTGGCAATCACCCAATCTTCAGACTCTTCTGCTTGCAGAATCA
>OCVQ010002837.1_pt1 | contig 10868 bp, 5 predicted proteins | sample 1539061 | NCBI WGS metagenome assembly OCVQ01 (sample SAMEA3355526, study PRJEB22509) | marine metagenome | biome: marine; feature: river plume; material: water | place: USA | collected 2010-08-08 | depth 0.5 m | reverse complement strand
GTGGTATTATTATTATTATGACTATTTGTCATTGTATTTGTATTCCCGATTTTTGGTATTATTTCATTTACAACTAAGTTTTGTAAATCATTTGTTTGCTGTTGTTGTTGCATCTGGGTCTGATGTTGTGTCATTACTAAATTTTGCAAATCATTATGACTCGATACTAGTGGGTTTACTATTTTCTCTATTATTTGACCGAAAAATTCTGTATTTACCCCTCCACTATTTTGTGTATTTTGTACAATTGTATTTTCTTCTTTTTCCTCAATATATGTGCACGTTTTTGTGTGCTTAAATAATGACCCTCTATGTTTATAACTCTTACCACATATACAGGTAAAATCAGTTTGGGAATGTTCGGCGATTTCTGGTTGTCTGTTTGACGCATTTTGTTGTCGTTTATGCTTTCCTGTGGATAAATGTTTGGTGTAATCACTTTGCTTACAGCATACATAATCACAATATTCACACACGAATTTTTCGGCGACTTTCGGCGACTTTTTGGTTGTCATTTCCTTAATATAAGACAACATTAAATTTGTGTGAATTTGAACGAATTTATAAAAATGGTTGGAGCAAAAATGTATTTTCCAAAATATTAATCACACCATTTACATCTGACCTGTTTTTTTTCAAAAAATGGAGAAAAAAATCTTGTCCAAAAACAGTTTTGGACATTTATTTTTGTGCATTTTTCCAGACCAAAAATATGAGTTTCCCTAAAAAAGTTGTTGGTGTAAATCACTTATTTTGGATTTTTAAATAACACCATTTACATCTGACCTGTTTTTTTGAAATTTTTTGGAGAGAGATGGCCTGCCCTAAAAATAAAAATGCACAAGAAAAAGCTGTGCATTTTTTTTTTTCGACCCACGTTCCTAACTCGATTCTGAGATATTTTTGTAAATTACCCTGTTGGAGTAAATTGTATTATTTGTTAAATAAACTCTCACCATTAGCATCTAATTATCATATTTTATCAAATATTATTGAAATATTATTGAATTATTATTGAATTTGTAAGGAAAAAATAAAGTAAATGTATAATATATGACATCAATAATAGACGGTATTTTTAATAAATTGGTAAAATACGATAAACCGTGGTGTAATTTATTGGGAATAAAAAATCCATACATTGATAACTATGATTATCAACTAAATAATAAAATTCCAATGTTTGATGGTGTTGCATATAAAAAATATCCTGAATTGCACAGGATATATGATAAATTATGGATTGCCAAATCACAAAATATAAAATGTGGGTTATTGAGTGAATTAAAAAACAAAAATGATGATGAATTACCAAAATTCCCTTTTTTTATAAAACCAAAGGACGGACATAAAAGCGCTGGCAGTAAAGGGTGTCACAAGATTAATAATAAAATGGAATTAATGTATTATATAGATTATCCGAACGCAATGTGGAGTGAATATATTACAGAAAAGGAAGGAATGACAGATTTTGTATTATACGAGGGTAGAATAGTATATCAACAAACGAGTGTATATTCAAGAGGAAATAATGTAATATCGGATGAATGGAAATATATATCTGCAAATAATAAACCATCGTTGGTGATTGAAAGGTGGTTATTAAAGAATATCAAAAATTATAATGGGATAGTTAATATTCAATATAGAGGAAATAAGATAATAGAAGTAGGATTGAGACCAGCCCGTGGTGGGGTTTATTTAAAAGAGACACGCAATAAAAAGGTTATAGAGAATATAAATAGAATATATGACAATGAGGGATGGGAGGAGTTAGACAATAAAGATACTAAATTCAAGTCATTTTACGCATTTAAGGCGAAATCAACAACAACCCCCTTTTTATTATTGCCATATTATTTTATTCTAATTGTATTGAAATATTTCAATGTATCAAGGTTTCACGAATATTATTTTGAACCATTGGGTTCAAATTCCCATATGTTTTATCAATTCATACACGATGATTTCGACCAGGGTATGAAATGTAAAAATATATTAGAAACAAGTAATTATTTACTACATTTTATATTTTTTGCGGTAATCATATTAATTATCTACTATCGTATATTTAAAAAGAAATGGAATAATTTTTTGCTATTGTTCTTAACTGTAATATCATCAATGAAAATATTGAATACATTAAATTCACAATATGGTTTATGGAAAATACAGAAAATAAGTATGGGAATTCATACGTAACAACAAGTCATATTACAATACATATACAAATTGGGTGTATATGTATTATATATATTTATATATATTTATATATTATTTAACTATTTTTTTTGGGGCGACCTCTTTTTTTTTTTGGCACATCATCCGTTCCAACAATACTATCAGCAATACTACCAACATTACTATCAGCAATACTACCAACATTACTATCAGCAATACTATCAGCAATACTATCAGCAATACTACCAACATTACTATCAGCAATACTACCAACATTACTATCAGCAATACTACCAGCAATACTATCAGCAATACTACCAGCATTAGTAATATTATCCGGGGTATCGTTGTTGATTACAACACTATATGTATCTATATCTATCTCTGTTTCTGTTCTTATATTTGTGTATGTATTTTTGTCATCTTCTTCAATAAAATTATTATCAACAATACTGCTAACCTCGCTATTTGTCGGTGAAACTAAGTATCCATTATTAATATTATTATTTTCAATATTATCGCGTGTAAGTTCGTTAACAACCGTGGTAATATTTTGATTGCTATTATTTTTGCTATTATTTTTGCTATTATTTTTGCTATTATTTTTGCTAGGACTTTGTTGTAAAATTTGTAATATATTATTATTAGAACTATCAATGTTTAATCTAATACCAGATTTCATGTTTTTCATAATTTCAATTGGTGGTATTTCAGAATATAATGTAGTAATTTTTGAATATAATTCACTTAAGTATTTTTTCTTGTATTTTTTAAAATAACACAAGTAATCAATGTACAACCTAATATGGTTAACAACGATTTCTCGTGTATAATTATGAGAAGAAATTAAGTTTTCAATGTCATAACCTCTGTCTACCATTTTTTTTTGTTCTAGCAAAGATTCTTGTTTTGAGTTGCAAAACTCGTTGAGAGCATTGATAATATTAATAAGAGTATCATATATACTATCCACCGTCTGTTTGTCATAAATAAATTGGATATCAAGGTCTTTATAAACAGGGAACGTATCAGTTTCTACAAGCATTAAAACCTTTTTATCTGTAATATGTGAGTGTATATATCTGGATATTAATTTGTATAATTTATAATAATCTCGGTAAACTTGATTTAATATATTGCAAAACGTATTTTTGTGATTGCTTAAATAATTTGTATATAGTCTTAACTGAAATTGTATTGAATCAAGACAATATGAATGTAATGATGCCCTATTTAATTTAGATAAAACTATAAATTCGGAATTAATAACCTTTAATTTATGTTCAATGTGTGAAAAATAGCTATCTATATCATCACATATGGAATACAGTTCGCGATTTCCATCTTTTAAATTTAGTATTTGTGTATTCATAATATATAAAGATATATTAACAATATATAAAATAGATACATTATTTATGGATACATATTCTCAAGCAGGTTCGGGGGGGCACATTGCAAATGTCCCTGCTAATATAGAATTAAATGGTTGGACAGAACAACACGAGGAAATTTTTGCAGAGTGGGCTGATAAAGCAATGTGCTTTAGGTGGTTACATAATAGGTCATTGAAAATATTTGAACGTCGGAATGCTGGTTATACAATTCCTGTCATTATAATGTCAACAATATCGGGAACAGCCAGTTTTGCTTTAGATAGTTTGCCGGATGAATATAAATTAATTGCCCAATGGGCTATTGGAACCGTAAATATTACAGCTGGTATAATAACAACAATTCAACAATTTTTGAAAATAACCCAAAAATTAGAGGCCCACCGTGTAAGTTGTATTTCTTGGGGGAAATTTTGTCAGGATATAAAAGTTGAATTAATAAAACACCCAAGTGATAGAGAAGGACCGCTTGATATGTTAAAACTATTTAAGTCGGAATTTGATAGATTATCTGAGATTAGTCCAGATATAGAAGACAATATTATTGCAGAATTTAAAACAAGATTTGGGAAAAATAAGTCGGAAGAAATGTCGCCAATAGAAGTGAATAAAAAATATGCACGTATTATAAGTGATTTAATGGAAAGTGTAGATGGTGTAGATGGTAATGATAGCGATATAGAGCAAGGAACTAAACGAAATGCGAATTGCTTTGGTAAAACGGAGGAACTTACAAAGGAGCAACAAGTCGAACAAATATTTTCAAAATATTTGAAGGAAATAAAAGATGCTGAAAAAGGGAAATCAAATAACCCACTTAAGTACTTAAAAAAACCGGACATATGCGATGAATTAATTTCTGCGAATGAATCAAGGCGTAATTGGTATAGTATGACTGGTGAAAATAGTAATATTAATAATAATATTAATAATAATGAGATTATATCCGAAGATCACGAAACATTGCAATTAGCTGAAAAACGTAAAGAATATGAAAACTATAAGAAACATATTTATGAATTTAAGAATAAATATATGGCATTACAGGGTCGCGAACCATTTGACACAGAAATAACAGATAATCTGAAGGAAATTATTCCTATTAATATTATTGAACAAATAATACGTGAAAATAATGTATAACCGATGTATGATGTATAACCGACTTGAAAATAATAATATGGTTGTTGTCAAGATTATAGATTATTGTTATCTGTAAACTGTCATTCACAACCATTTGTATAAATAATTATTAATAATTAATAATTCTCGTGGGTTTATATTTGTTTTCATAAACTACCTCCAAATTTAGAAAGACCCATTATTGGCATTTGGAACAACTCCTCATCCACCTTTCATATGTTTTCTGTTTTTATCCATCTTACGACTTTTCATACTCTCCTTCTTTTTATTTATCTTCGTTTGATTACATTTTTGTTGTAATCTCCTTCTTGTTTTGCTGTTTTTGCAAGTTTTTGCGTTTTTTCTTTTTATTGCCATAATAAAAAGCTATATATATATTTATAGATATAATAAAAAACGAAAATATTTTGCTATACTCCGAACTATTAGACACCCGTATCCACCCCCGTATCCACACCCTTTGTCCCTGTATGAATAAAGTTAACTATTTCTTTCGAAATAGTAATATCATAATTATGAAACAATGTCATCTTAATTTTACCGACGTGGTTATCTAGTAAATTACACAGGGAATGAATATGTTTTTCTTTCATTATATTTATATTCAAATGATAACATATTTGTTTGAGTATTGTTTGAAGGATTACTGTTTCTTTCAACACTTTGTTCCAAGGTATGGTGAAACTATTTTTATTATATGTAACCGATTTTAGAATGTCGTTAATAATATATTCATTCACAATATTTCCTAATTCTTGACCATTAGATGCTAATTTTATCAAGTTTTCTTTGTAAATATCTGTATAACAGTCTGTACATTGTGGGAAAATATTGGAACGCATTTTACCGCGACAACTCCATTCTGGGGTGGTGTCTAAGAAGTATGGTATATTATAATTATTCGCAATTTCGTATATTTCATCTTTATATACTTCAATCATCGGGCGATAAACAGTAACGTTCATAATATTATTAATATCTTTAATCACTTTTAAATCCGAAATATCGTGGCCACCTTTCATTATATTATTAAATATATTTTCACAAATATCATCTTTATGGTGTCCTAAAAATACACCACTACAACCAAATAACTCACATAACCATTTATAATAGTCATATCTCATTGAGCGTGTTTTGCTTTCATATACACTTCGTTTCGTTTCGTATCGTTTAAATTTAATGTCAATATGTTCGAAATGAATTTCATTTATATCGCAATAAGATTGAAGAAAATTTTTTTCTTGTACCGTTTCATATCTATTATTATAATTGATATGACAACAGTAAATAATAATTGGGTAGTCTGAATTTTTATTTATACAATCTAATATTTCAAGTAATACCATAGAGTCGACCCCCCCACTAAGTGATAATAATATTTTATTGATTTTATGTTTTTTTAAGAACTCTAAAACAATCTTATATAATTTGGTGTGAATTAGGTTTTTTTTATTAATATTTTTAAAGGTTGGTACATTTTCTAATAGTGTTGCATAATTTGAATATAACTTATTAAATATCATTTCTTCTTGAGATATTGTACGTTTGATTTTTATAGGTGTAAATAATTCTTCTAGATTCTCTTCGGTAATATCCTGGGTAATATCCTGGGTAATATCCTGGGTAATATCCTGGGTAATATTGTTAATAGGCGAAACCTTATATTTAGATTTCTGGTTAAATATTGTTATGTTCATAATGTTATGAGTTGTGTATAATACGAAAAAGTCTATATTTTCGTATTATTCTTCAATTTTATTTTTTATGCATTTTCTTAGATTTCTTAGATTTCTTAGATTTCTTAGATTTCTTAGATTTCTTAGATTTCTTTTTTGTATTTTTTCGTTTACCGCCTGTTTGTGTTTTGGTGTTGGTATTAACAATAGTATTAGCAAAACTATTATCAGTATCAGTAGTATTATTACTATTTAATGAAGACTTATTTACGTTATTACCATTTGCTTTACTACTCTTTTCATTTTCTTCAATACTAATACTAACGCCTAGATTATTTTGATTTTGCGGTGAACCAGAATTTGTAGAAGAAATAGCACCAGTTAATGCATCGGATGCGGAATAAGCAGTTTCTGTTAGGCCGGTTGATACCTCACTTGCTGTAGTAGTCATTGTTTTTGAAATGTCATCAACAATATTAGACATAACACCAGAATTAGAACCAGAATTAGAACCAGAATTAGAACCAGAATTAGAACCAGAATTAGAACCAGAATTAGAACCAGAATTAGAACCAGAATTAGAACCAGAATTAGAATTAGAACCAGAACCAGAATTAGAACCAGAATTAGAACCAGAATTAGAATTAGAATTAGAATTTGTTGTATTCCCATTATCTGCACTTGTTGAATTTCCTGAAAGTAACTCTGATAGTGAATTTGTAATTTTTCCAAAGAATGAACTATTTTCCGATTTTTTCGCTTTTTCTTCTTCTTCTTCGACATAATTATTTAGGTTTTTATCAGCATCAATATCTTGTTTATTTTTAACATTAGAGAACCCATTAGACAAATTAGATACTTCTTCATCCTTATTAGATACGGGGACTGGGTGTGTTTTGTTATCTTCTTCTATTGATTTCTCCTTTTCACTCTTCATAAGTTCTTCAATTTGTTTTGTAACAGAACCTAAATTATTGCCATTTTCCGCTGTTAAAACTTCTGGTGTCAATTCTTTTACATTATCAACTTTTTTGGTATCTTCACTTGTTGTGTTATTTTCATTATTGGTTTCGTTTTCATTATTGGTTTCGTTTTCATTATTGGTTTCGTTTTCATTATTGGTTTCCCCATTGGTTTCCCCATTTTCATTCTTAGTTAAAAATTTACTAGTAGGAAGAAGCAACTTATATTCTTCAAATTCTTCTTCTTCATCATTATTTTTCATAACCAAAGTTCTATCTTCACTTTTGAAACCAACTTCATTATAGCATGACAATATACCCTGATTTTTTGTACTAACATAAATAATTATTTCGTGAATAAGATAATTAATATCTGTGCCAGTTTCGAATTGAAAACTTAATGTTTCTAAATGTTCAATAAACTTTCTCAACATAATTCTACAGATAATATCATTATCTTCACCTTGAAATGATTTACATAAATCATAAATAACAACTTTGTTAATATTATCGGTTGTTTCAACCTTAATAGTAAAAAAACCATAAGGATTTAATAAATGATTGTCTTTCGCTTTTGATTTATCAACAAGAACAAAAAATATTTTATCATCGTACTTCTCTATGTCTGTTTCCTTTATTAGAGGATAGCAATTTTTCAGACAAGTATCAATAACCTTTTTGAATAGTTTGGGTATGAAGTTGTCCCCTTTACTTTCTAAACGTAATAATTCAACACGATTATAAAATTCGGATGTATTTGTAATTGGCATTATATTATTAATATATTATAAATATATTTATTTTTATTATTTTTTATATTGATATTCTTCTTATTCTTATTATTCTTATTATTCTTATTATTATTCGTCACTGTTAAATAATTTATTCATATTAATTACTTCTGGTTTATTATCTTGCGGTAAGAATATATTCTTAATTAGTTCATCATTTCTAAAACGAACACTATAATTTTTTTGTAAATTATTTCTGCCAACGCGTCCTAATGCCTGGATTGTTTTTTCTTGACTAATAGAAACCAAATCTTTCCCAACGAACCCGTGACAGAATTGATAATTTGTTCCGTAAATATAATCGTCGTTCGCAATAATTAAATATAATTTTTGGGAATCCGCAAAATCCTTCATTAACTCCATATATTGTTGATTTAGCGAGTTATCAAAAACACCGATACCAACTGCAAGTAATATACGCCATAAATTTGGAACATTTGGAATTTCTAAAATACGCTGTACGTCGGTTTCACTAATTTTAGAGGAATACGGAATATTATCGCTACTCATAACAATATCATAAATATCGGAAGAAATCCATTTTTCACAATGTCTTTTAGTATTTGGAACCCATCCATCGTCAACGTTAATGTTTTTAATCATTTGTAATAATGTGTCAATATCACGTCTTATTTTTTTAACTTCTGGACCCATTCTATCATCATTTGCAAGTTTTCTATCATTCACTTTCGCTTTACCATCTGTTCCCGAAACATTCGTTTCATTATCAACAATCGCATCTAATTCTTGTTCCAACTTATTGATTTTCGCCAAAACAGTATTATTATATTCAATATTTTGCATAATACTATCAATAATAGAGGTGGGAATATCAAGATTTTTCAGACAATATTTACCAATATTTGCTGGGTTATTTGTCATATATATAGTAGGGCCGTCAGTAAGTGTATATGCATCATTCGTAGAAATCAACGTTCCCCGTTGTGCTGGGGTTGCAATCGGTTTATTATTTTCAATATAACAAGGAACTAAGTTTTTAATGTTTTGAAAATAGTTTTTAATATGTACGAATGTTTCCTCTGATACTTGATAGCATAAATCAATATAATATAATTTGACCGATTTCATTGTTACATCATCAATACTTTCAAAATAATTGGATGAAATATAATTTGCATTATGTATCAACTTATGTGAATGCATATATTTAATGAATGTATCGATTTCATTCAAATCAAAGTATCTAAAAATGGTCATATTATTTTTACAGTAGCCGATTGATTTGATAAATTCCTGATATGTGGTGCAAATATGATGGGGTAAGCAAGCAATGCCAGATGAATTAAGAATGGGAATAGATTTTTTGCAATCGTGACTAACAATAGAATGAACCCGAACATCACTATTTTCAAAATTTTCAAAATCGATAAATTTTGAACGGAAATCACCAATTACATCCCCGAGTTCGCACTCTTTTGGTAGCGTGGCAGAAGATAATACAACATTTGGAATAATATTTTTCGACCAAGTATTTTTGATATGACTATGATTTTCGTGCGTTTCGTAGTCAAGTGTAATAGTAGGTTCATCCCAGAATAAGATAATATTTTCGGGATTTGTATTAAATTGGAGCATATAGTACATAGCATATTCATATGATTGAATATCACAAATCATAATTTCAACTTTTTCACCATTTGAGTTATCAACTTTTCTAATTCTTCCAGATTTCCAATCTTTTGTATAGTCAACTGCTGCAAAATAATGAAGTCTAATATCTTCGGCGCAATTACATCCAAACCCAAATGCGATTTTTTTCCCGATTGATATTGCCGACTTCGCTAACGCTAACCCCACGTGCCTAGCAGCGCAAACATATATAATTTTATACCCTTCACTTAGTGCAATTGGTGATAGAGTTTTGCCTGTAGCAGTGGGCGCAATATATAAAACAAGTTTTGATTTTGTACTTGTACTTGTACTTGTATTTTGTGTTGCTTGAAAAACGTTATCCCTACTTGATTTTTTAGATTTTGTACTATCTGTATCTAGTTTATCTTTTTTGAAAATTGTAAATAATTCTTTTTGGTGATCATATAATTTAACATTGTCATATTTAAGAAGTAACCCGTTTTTTTCGATATAACTAGAACTCGACGAAACAAGTTTTAACATATCCACATTTGACTTGTAATAATCTAATAAATATTTAATATAATCCATCACATATACGTTTATATTTAAAATATCACATTTCAATAAATGGACTAATGAATAATAAGATAACATAAATCGTGTATTACTGTTTTGTATATAACGGATCATTTTACAACTTAACTCCAATAATTGGAATTCAAATATGTCATCAATCTTTGATGTATTTTTAATACTTGAAATTGTGTTTTTTTCGATTCTCATTTTATCAATTTTACGTAAACTTGTTTTTTCTTCTGTTGGATGTTTGTATTTATTATCCTTGAAATGTTTATTTAATTGTGTTTCAATGTTTTTTTTGAAATATAAATCATATATAAAATAATGTATTTTTAATAAATCACTGTCACTGGTAGGTACTATTTTCATAAAACCAAGTATGCTATGATTATTATTGAATGATGTATTAACATCATTAAACCCTGCGGTAATCATTCTTATAATTTGTTGCTCTTGTTGAGCAACCGGAATTTCAATAGATTCCCATTCAGACTTAGTTAATTTGTTTTGATTAAAATCCATCGTATTTTTAATTAATATTAA
>OCVQ010002833.1_pt1 | contig 10876 bp, 13 predicted proteins | sample 1539061 | NCBI WGS metagenome assembly OCVQ01 (sample SAMEA3355526, study PRJEB22509) | marine metagenome | biome: marine; feature: river plume; material: water | place: USA | collected 2010-08-08 | depth 0.5 m | reverse complement strand
CTCTTCCGATCTAGAATATAAAATATAAAATAAAAATATATGAGTACCGCTAATTATATTAGTCGTATAATTATTAACAGATTACCTAAATGTAATATAAGTAAAAATGATAGACGTGAAATAGGTTTACAAATTAATAATTTTGAAGAACGCAAAAAAATACAAATACGAAAACAAATACGAAAACAAAATTATAATAATAGTGTAGAAACCGGTGTGTGGAACGGTTGAGTAATTTAATACTCAGCTGGCGAAATTGTGCGGTTACCTCCACGTTCATTTATGTAATTTATTTGTTCTTGTGTAATACAAGCACATCCGGTGCTAGATGTGTATGTGGAAGGGCAACATTCTGGTTTGAATTCTGTATCAGCAAACATATATAATTGTCCTTCAGGTAGAGGAACGGATGTTCCTTTGTTTTGCGAATACTTGCCTTTTGCGTTATCGTATCCCATACTAGCAGCATAGGTATTTGCTTTGTTCGTCCAACTATTAGCGACATCTGAACCAACTACATAATCTACAGACGCACCCATTACTGCCATACCTTCTTGTAATCCAATACGACTACATGAACATAATAAATGTCCGCCTAAAATTAATCCAACAATCATAGAAATAACAATAATTTCTAAACGACAAGATAATCCAAATATTTTCAGTTCCATTTTATATATATATTTCAAATATAAAAATAAAATAACACCATTAGTAATTTATTCATTCCTAAATATGTAATAAATCATCATGGGATTCCTGGTAATGGACTAACCATTTGTTTTAATATCATAACTTCTATTATATAAACCATAATACCTGGAATCAATATCATTAGAAATATGACTAACATTGGAATTGCAACTGGCATTCCTAAACCAAACGGAATTAGAAATAATACCGAAATTACAGAAGCTAATCCAATTAATATAGATACTATAATTTCTACGATAGCCCCTACAGCAGCTTTTAAAGTATCATATATTCCAAAAAGTGTAAATATACTTGCCGTCATAACTCCTTGTGTTTTATTCACAGTATCCTTTATTTTCATTAGGATAGTCTGAAGCGGTATTATGATATTTAATATCCGTCCCATTATTTCAGTAGATACTTTCATTATTGAAGTACGCATTGTATCAGCTAATCCACGAATTGATTGTACTGCATTCTCGGCCATATTAATAGAATTACCAAGCACATTTACTAAATAATAAAATGGTGCCAAAAATACTCCTATTATATCCTGTAATATAGATTGTATACAATTTGTAAAATTATTACCAGTAAATTCAAACGCACTCATCTCATTTGGGTCAGGTGGATTAATAATACCTGCAAATGGCATAACACTTGGACTACATCGTTGATTAATCCAATCGGCTTTTATTGGTTGTATATTATTTAATACTTTATAATATGATATTGCTAAAAACATCACTATTAATATTAAAACTGTAATCCATAATGAACCTCCATATTTATCTAAAAATCCTGCTTTACTATATGATTTATTTATTTCATTTACAATAGATGGATCCATATAAAGTAAATGTATAATAAATATATTTACTTTATATTACAATTAAATTTTCATTTTTGACATCATTTTTACCATTGCACCTGGTGGCCCTGCCCATGTAGATTGCATAGTCATAACGGTCCCTTGTAAAATATACATCATTGCTGCCATTATACCTACTACTTTCCCTACCATATCTTTCATTTTTATTAGCATAAACTGGAATTGTATTAGTATATTTAAAAATACACCAAATACACTCTGGATTATAGATGTAATGAAATTGCGAAACACGTTTATAAATCCTCGTATATTTTGAATTGAACCCATCAAATTACCCATGGACGTATTTTGGACACTTGTTAAATAATTTAATGGTTGCAATAAGTATCCCATAAAATCGGTTTGCATATTTTGAATACAATATGTAAAATTTGTTCCTGTATCATGTCCGAACATGCTTGCAAATGGCATTACTGATGGATTACATCTATACTCAGGCCAATTCTCTTGGATATTTTTTATACCTACTGCTAAAATATTATATAAATACATTCCCACAAATATTAATATTATAAAAATAGCTAAAAATATATCACTAGACTTCATATTAATTTATATTGTTATTTTATTTCTTTGATTTTTTTGTTTTTCTACTCTTTCTGCTCTTTTTGCTCTTTCTACTCTTTTTGCTCTTTTTGCTCTTTTTGCTTTTGTTGCTTTTGTTGGTCTTTGTTCTTCTGCGTATCCCTCCACTCATACAACCACCCCATGATTGACTGGCTTGAATTAATCCTGAATCACCACCATATCCTCCACATTGTGAACCACCACATCCACCAGATTGATCTCCACATCCTGGTGCGGATGGATTAAAACAAGAGTCATATTTACCATTAGCACCTCCTTGCGTTAGTGTACTATTTGCCCCAGCACTAAGTGTATTAGGATTTTGACTACCACCACTTACTTGAGGTCCACTTGTACTGAATGATGGTACAACAATAGCACCTCCTTTTATTTTTCTTCTGGTTTTTTTTCTTCTTTTTTTCCCTCCAGATTTATTCATAGCATTTTGCTTTGAATTTTGTTCTAGTCTATACATCTGGGCGGCGTCTCTATGATTTGACGCCCCCCTCGTTAAAGGAGCTGATTGTAACGCAACTACTCCTGATGCTCCTGATTGATGATTTGGATAAGACATTATATATAAGATATATTTAGAAAAAGTTTAAATTTAAATATATAATTCTTATTATACATATAAATGAATGATACTGAGAGACTCAATTTACAGAAGATGATTAAGGCAAATGACGCTGAAAATAACACAGGTTTAATCCGAGATTTAAAACACAGTAAAATAATATTAAAAGAAGTGGATGAATTACTTAAAATCAAACGAGAAAATCCAAGAATGGCTAAATCAAATCCCGATAAATTTGATAATTTATGTGTAAATAAGTGTCAGTTCTTATTCAAGTATTATACTGATATTTTCAATAAAGTGAAAAAGGACGAAATCAGTTTGCAAATTTTACTCAGATTAATCAATGTATTATATGATATTGAAGAAGGAAATGTAGACCAACATGAAGGTTCATTTGAAGTCGGTAAATTATTAAAAGAAATTTACATTGATAGTGCACTAAAAAAAGCCGATAAATTAAATGCCGAAACAGGTGAGATTGAGAAAAAAGAGCCCGAAGAAAATATTTCATGGACCCAATATAAATGTAAATCTCAATCTCAATCTCAATCTAAGCAGTAATTACTTAGATAATAAAATGAAAAATTGATATTTAATATATATATTTTAAATATCAATAAACATAAGTCATGGCGTATACATTAGTCATTGTAGAATCTCCTGCGAAATGCAAAAAAATAGAGTCTTATTTAGGGGATGGTTATAAATGTATTGCCAGTTACGGACATATTCAAGAACTTTCCGGTATTAAATCTATTGATATTGAAAATAATTTTAAACCGAATTTTCAACATATGGCAACAAAATCACAACAAATTACTAAAATGAGAACAGCTATCAATAACGCAAAAGAAGTTTTATTAGCATCAGATGATGATAGAGAAGGTGAAGCCATCGCATGGCATATATGTGATGTATTCAGTCTCCCGTTAACAACAAAACGTATTATATTTCATGAAATTACAAAAACCGCGATTGAACGAGCCGTCCAAAATCCAGGAAGGTTGAATATGGATTTGGTTCACGCACAGCAAGCTAGACAAGTATTGGATTTGATTGTTGGCTATAAAATAAGCCCTATTCTATGGCAACATATTTCACGAAATACCAAAACAGGGTTATCTGCTGGTAGATGTCAAACGCCCGCATTGCGATTAGTATACGATAATCAAAAGGATATAGACGATTCACCTGGTAAAAAAGTATATAATACTACTGGATATTTTACACAAATGAACTTAGGATTTGTATTAAATCATAATTTTGAAATAGTTGGGTTCAATACTGCGGTAAATACAATGGAATCATTTTTAGAGGATTCTGTAGAGCATAATCATATGTATAGTTGTTCTAAACCCAAACAAACCACAAAAAATCCACCCACACCCTTTACTACCAGTTCATTACAACAAAAAGCATCAAGTGAGCTCAATATTTCACCAAAAGAAACGATGTCTATTTGTCAAAAGCTGTATGAGGGTGGTTATATTACTTATATGAGAACAGATAGCACTATATATAGTCTAGAGTTTATCCAAACAGCCAGTGATTATATTAAAGATAAATATGGTGATAAATATCTACATGAGGATGTCAATAGATTAAGTGAGAGAAAAGTGGAAAAAACAAAAAAAAAGAAAAGTAAAAAAGACGATAAAGAAAATAGCGCCCAGGAAGCTCACGAAGCAATTCGTCCGACGGATGTAAAGTTAGATAAAATTGCGGATTCTTACTCTCCAAAAGAAAAGAAAATGTATTATTTAATTTGGGCTACAACCGTAGAAAGTTGTATGAGTCCTGCGTTATACCAATCAATCACTGCCAAAATTACATCGCCTATGGAAAAGGAATATAAATACAGTACAGAATTGGCAGATTTCCCAGGTTGGAAAATTGTCAAAGGTTATGATAAAGAAAACCCCGAATTCCAGTTTTTACAAACGATTAAAAATAATGCTATCGTCCATTATAATAAGATTATTTCCAAGGTCAGTGTCAAGGATTTAAAATCCCATTACACCGAAGCAAAACTAGTTCAATTGTTAGAGGAAAGGGGTATTGGGCGTCCGTCCACATTTTCCAGCCTGATTGAAAAAATCCAAGAACGAGGATATGTAAAAATAGATGATGTTAAAGGAAAAAAAATAAAATGTATTGATTATGAATTAGTGAAAGATGAACTAGATGAAATTGAAGACGAGCGTGAATTCGGTAATGAAAAAAAGAAATTGGTTATTCAACCACTAGGTGTATTGGTATTGGAGTTTCTATTGAAACATTTTGATAGGTTATTTGATTATGAATATACGAAAAATATGGAATCAGATTTGGATATTATTTCCAAAGGTAATAAAATATGGTATAACTTGTGCGGTGAATGTCTGGAGGTTATTGATGATTGTGCCAAGGATTTGAAAATGGTAGATAAAAAATGCGTTAAAATAGATGATAATCATGTATTTATGATTGGTAAATATGGACCTGTAATTAAAAAGGATTCTAATGGAACGACTTCATTTATAAATTGTAAGAAAGATATTGATATGACCCGCTTGGAAAATGGAGAATATGAATTAAGTGAACTAATAGAAGAAGGTAATTCAAATTCATCACTTGGTAAATATAAAGACAAGGATGTATTGTTAAAAAAAGGAAAATACGGACATTATATTAATTGGAATGGTGAAAATAAATCGGTTTCAGCAATTTCAAAAGATATATGTGAAATCACAATGGAAGATGTAATTCCATTATTGGAAAATAAAAATTCCAGTTCCAGTTCCAGTTCCAGTTCCAGTTCCAGTTCTAATACTAATTCATCTATTATTAGAGTAATTAATTCAGATACAAGCATTCGTAATGGTAAGTTCGGTCATTATATATTTTACAAAACAGATAAAATGACTAAGCCAAAATTTATGAAATTAAATGGATTCAAAAAAGACTATAATACATGTCCTATTGAAGAAATAGAATCATTTGTATCCAATAGTAAATAAATGATGGTGTAAAATGTTTACAAATATAATATGTTATAATTATAATTGTAACTGAAATGTCTTATGAAAGTTTTGATAATATGTGTATGTTATGTCTTGATAGCGAAATAATATATAATGAAGATGCTAGCATAAATAGTATTATAGAAAATAATGAATTAATTGAATATAAACATTGCATGAATATAAGAATTCATCCTCAATGTTTATGTTTTTGGTTTATTCAACATAATAATGAATGTTTAATTTGTAGAAAAACACTGGATATTAGCCATAACACAGTATATGATGAAAATATATTTATTGTTACTATTGAAAATAATGATTTTAGTAAGTTTGACATAATTTATCCATGTAAATATATTTCTATTGGAACACGTATAAATAATGCATTATATTTATCACCTATTGATACTGATAATGATACTAGTAATAATACTCATCCTTATGTTTCAATTACGCATACTGTATATGGCAACCGAAATGTATATGATACTATAGAAACTAATTATATGCGCGTTATACCGATTTTTGACCTTTGTAAAGCTATTATTACTCTAATTGTTATTTTTGTTTGTATTTTTTGCACGTATATAATTATATTCTCGGTGTGTATTCTTATTGTTTTGTAGAGCTTCAATGTTGTAATTTACAGTAGATACTCTTGTGGAACACGAATATCATAATCTCGTGATATTTCATCTCTTAACTGATTAAATGCTATTGTAAAACTAAAATTTGAATCTTTAAACTGAACTAACCTACCGTCATGATATCTAAAAGTTACCTTTACTTTTCTTATTTTATCAATCGGTGGATTATATTGGGATACATTTTGTAAAAACCCGTTTCGTGAATCAATTATTTGCCCCACATTACAACTGTTTGTTATTGGTATTTTAGCAAAAGCTGAATTTACTCTTCCATTATAATCATTGTTATATGTATCATTTGTATTATTTGGATATGGTCGTAATTCATCTATACTATTATACTTTTCAAATTCCATATAAATAATAGATTCGCCTAATATATTCAATGTAAATGGCGCTGCTACATATGATGCAATGCCATTAGAACCAAATGATGCATCTATTTGTAACCAAGGATTATTCAATTGCCATGTATAAATGCCACCCGCATTAAAATAAATTGCACCTGATGCGTCTAGGTCATCTGCAATATACTCTTGCTTTGCAAACCCCAGATATGCAGGCAATCCCCATTTTGTATAATAATTCCATACCGTATTTGAAGATGAACTATTGCTAGTAACCGGTTTATTTATTTTTACAATATTTCCGTTACTGTTTATAGCAGGACCTCCACTATTTTTTCCAGGTTTATTCATATATTCACACGAATTATCGTAAATTTCTGGTTCGCTAAATAATAATGTGAATCCATCATAAGTATTTCCAAAATATATAGTTTGGCTAACTGTATCATAAATAACCTTGAATCTGTTATATATATATGATGTAGCAGGAAGTGATGGCGAACTACTTACCAAATTAGTCACTGATTGATTCATTCTATTTTCTAATTCCAATGCCATTTCATCCGGACAACAATAATAACCATCAGGAATTGTTATCATAATCCTACCTAATAATAATAAAATATTATATTCATCTGTATTATTTGATACGTTCGGTTGTATTGAGAATGACATTTTGGTATTTTGTTGAGAATTACTAAATGTATAATGATTTCCGGGTAAATTAATTTCTACCAATCTCATGGACTGTACGTTTGTAACATCTTCTGGAATAGTAACTTCAAAATGATTACTAGAAGGCCATTTATTAATATCTCTATCTTCGCTGTGTATTGTTACTAACTTTCTATCTAATACAAAAGTATTCTGCCTTCTTATTAATTGATGTTCATTGTTTACATTAAATTGTGGAAAACGACTCATAATATAAGATAAATGGAGAAATAAATATGTGCGGAACGTCTTTATTATGAATGTAATAATTTAGAAAATCTTACATTCATAATATTCAAATGTGTCAAATATTACACCCTTGATAATTAAAAATAATCACATATTCTATATGACAAATTATAATAAAAAAGGAGGAGCTATTATACAAAAAGGAGGAGGAGAACTTATTCCTAGAATTCCATATGACATTAAAATGTTTTCAGGAATATGTATAATAGGTATTATAATTAGACTATTTATTGGAGGTCAAAATGATTATGCCACTGCTACTGTGTGGGGATATGGGTTTAGCGTCTTGGCATTATTGGGACTATTAATTAGTTCATTTGCAATACAAACTAAAGATCGAATGTATCAAGATTATACCGGATTTTTTACAGATTTATTAAAGAACGCAATCCCTATTATATTTACCATTTGTATATTATCATTAATATTGTATCAAAATATTTATTTTTATGAAAATATTAACAGCGGTAAAGTCGCACCGCAATATTATCAATTTTCTGGTGCATCTGCATTTTTAATTATAGTACAAGTATGTTTTGTAATCAGATATTTATCGGACATATTATCTGGTTCTAGTTTATCTAATGTCAATAATTACACATATTATATGTTATTAGCATCTAAAATGAGTAGTATTATTATAATTTTAACTGTAGCTAATATAGGTATTATTGGAATATTACAAGTTATATTGCAGTTTTTTTCAACAGACGGGTAAATACACTAACTCAATATTATTTTATAATTTACCCCACATTCGTCATTTGTTTCCCAAATGCCTGATATTTTAATGATAAAATCTCCATATTCATCTGTACTAACACTCTCATTATTTTCTATATGATTGGGATATATTTTTAGAAATCCATTAGACAATGATTGTTTAATTATATATTTCTTACATTTATTTGAAGTAAACATTTTTAATATGTTTTCTTCTATCGTAAAAATACTATCTAGTGTTTTTTTATTAGCTTCAATATCAAAAATATATTTATTTTTCTTAAAATATGTTTCAATACTATACTTTTTTAGTGGAAAATGTATGAATAAACTATTTAATGTCATTAAATTATTTGAGTATATAATTTTAATAAATTTACTATCTTCGATTATATTATTTTCTATAGCTGGTTTCAGATAAATATTATTCGTTTGGAACTGGTCTAATGTAATTACAATATTCATGGATATTTACAATTGTAATATTATCTTTATCTTTTTTACATAAATAATAAACAAAAAAATACTTATTAAAGATTTCATATACAAATATATTATAGTATGAAATTTTTAGAAACTCATTATGATGATTATATACAATGTATATATAAACAATCATTACATCCATCTTTTGAAAAAATATTTACTAATTATCCCACGGATATAAATAGTTTGTGTAATATTATATTTTATGGACCGTCTGGTGTAGGTAAATATACACAAATGTTACATTCTATTAAAAAATATAGTCCAAGCAGTTTAAAATATGAAAAGAAAATGACATTAGTTCATAATAAAAATGATTATTACCTAAAAATTAGTGATATTCATTTTGAAGTTGATATGGCATTATTGGGATGTAACTCAAAACTATTGTGGAACGATATTTTTATTAATATATATGATGTATTGTCGGCGCGAATAAATAAAACTGGAATAATTGTATGTAAAAACTTCCATAAAATATCCAATGACTTATTAGAGTGTTTTTATAGTTATATACAGCAACATGATGCAAACATTAAAATTATATATATATTTTTATCTGAAAGTATTTCATTTATACCCGACTCTATAATAAATACATTTAATATTATTTCTGTCCCACGGCCATCTAAAAATGCTTATAATAAAATTCTTGATAAAAAACTTCCATCTAAGATAGAACTAAATACAATTACTAATATTAAAAATGTAATCACGAATACAAATAGTATTATTGAAAATCATAATATATATACTGATAAATTATACAATTTAATGTGTAATTCAAATGATATAAAATTTATTAATTTCAGAGACATTTTATATGATATTTTAATTTATGATATTGAAATTGGATATATTGTATGGAAACTACTTTATAAATTACATGATAATAATAATATCAAAACTGTTGACGATATATCATATATTTATATAGAGACACATACCTTTTTACAATATTATAATAATAACTATAGACCTATTTACCATATAGAGAATTATTTATATAAAATTATAAACAAGATTCATGGATTTTAATAAAGCTTGTGTGGAATTAGAAATTAATTCCCCTTTTTCTCTAAGTGAACTTAAAAAGCAATATCGTATAATGGCTTTAAAAAATCATCCTGATAAACATATGCCCGATATTGAGAATATATATACCAATAAATTCAAGAATATACAGATGGCGTATGAATATTTAAATGATTTTTTGGAACACGATAATGAAGCCGATAATGATATAAATGATTATAATTCTTTATTTAATGATTTTCTCTCTTCAGTATTTACAAATTACAATTATGACGTTCATAATATTATTTCAATTATTATTAATGACTGTCATACATTATCTGTTTCATTATTTGAGAACATGGATAAAGAAAAGGCTATTCAAGTATTTGAGTTTATTAACACTTATCACCATATATTATATATTCCTGATAATATCGTTGATAAAATTAAAAATATAATTAATGAAAAAATTAAAAATGATAATATTGTTATTTTAAATCCATCATTGGATGATATATTGAATGATAATGTATATATGTTAGAATTTGAAGGGGAAAAATACTATGTACCGCTATGGCATGATGAATTATATTATAAACATAAATCTAATGATTTAATAGTTAAATGTATTCCCGATTTACCTGAAAATATTTCTATACATAACGATAATTTCATTATTCATATACATCAGTCTATACAGGACGTATTACATAAAACACATATTACATATGATATCGGGCCTTTTTCTTATGATATACCTGTTGATAAATTAAGTATTAAAACTATACAAACTTATAAAATTATTAATCGAGGATTTTCTATCATACAACCCAATGATATATATGATAATAGTAAGAAAGGTGATATTATTTTTATTATACATATGAAGTAGGTAATATTACCTACATGACATACAAATAATATACCAAAAAATGAAGGTTATCTAGGGCCTTCTA
>OCVQ010002827.1_pt1 | contig 10895 bp, 8 predicted proteins | sample 1539061 | NCBI WGS metagenome assembly OCVQ01 (sample SAMEA3355526, study PRJEB22509) | marine metagenome | biome: marine; feature: river plume; material: water | place: USA | collected 2010-08-08 | depth 0.5 m | reverse complement strand
AGATTTTCACAGTGTGTAGAATTTCTCAAAGAGCAAGGTAGTATCCGGTCGATACGACAGTTTTCGCAAAGTTTAGGATTTCAACCTCAGAGTATGGGAGAGATACTTAAGTTAAAAAGAGACGTCACTCTCGAACTCGTCAGAAAGACGATCGAAACTTATAACCTCAATCCGAACTTTTTATTTAGTGGTCTTGGTGAAATGATTAGTACATCTGTAGATGGAGGCATACTTACAGTCATTACTAATAATGAACAGGAAGAACGAATTGCCTATGTACCTGTCGCGGCCCAAGCTGGTTATAACGACCATTTGAGCAGCCCTATATATCTTGAGGAACTACCGACATTCTCATTGCCAGGATACAAGTATCAACATGGTACACACAGATGTTTTGATGTGTCAGGAGATAGTATGGAGCCAACACTTTATACCTCTGATAAGGTAGTATGTTCTTACGTTGATTCAGAAATGAAATACCGTAGTCTAAGATCTAATCAGGTATATATCGTTGTTACACAATCAGAAGTCCTTATAAAAAGGGTAGTAAATAGCCTTAGAATAAATGGTACGTTAGAATTGTATTCAGATAATAATTATTATGAGCCATATATAGTAGATGGAGATGATGTTCAGGAAGTATGGAGAGTTGAATCTGTTATTTCTAACTTTGTATCTTCTCCATCACATGAGCGTAACGCGCTCCACGAAGAAATTAAGGATATGCAAACTAAGATGAGTGACCAATCAAGTCTGATCAGAAATCTCAATAAGACAATCGAGCTTCTCATAAAGCAAACAAGAACGACATCTATTAGTTAGAAAGAAAAAGTATAGCAAAAATTCAAAAGCAGCTACATTATGTAGTTGCTTTTTTTTGAAAAAGTGCTTTTTTTGAAATAATTTGTCGCGACTTATTTTTTCTGACTCTGGTAATATTCATATAGATCTTTGCTAATTCGATTTTACTCTTTCCATTAATCATTGTCTCTCAAATTATTTATTTGAATTTATCCTTAGATTATAGCATAAAAAAGCGACTACATCAATGATGCAGCCGCTTTTTTTATGCGCTTTGTACTTAGCTAATAAGTGCTTTTAGTTACTGTTAATTCTTCACAAACTTACGCGTACTCAGTCCATTTTCTGACTGAACTTGCATGAGATACATACCTCTATCTATGTCTACCAAGTTGAATCCGATAGTCTGTATAGTATTATTAAGCCGAGCAGCAGATGTTCTGATTACTCTTCCTTCTATGCTAGTAAGTTTAATTTGCACAATCTCTGATATTGGAGAAGAAACATCTAAGTATATTTTAGTCTTCGCCGGATTAGGATATAATGTCATATCATAGATATCGCTCTTAGCGTCTTTAGTACTTGTAGCTAAGTTGGTATCCACGATGATCGTAGTACTAGCGTTGCACTCGATCTCCGGATCTGCAAGAGTACCGATACATGTCTCTACTTCATATTGAGTAAGGTCCATAAGCTCGATATCATCTATAATCCAACCTGGGAAGTCAGCATCTACTGTAGTATTATCATCTGTACCTAATCTAAATCTGATTTTAATAGATTCACCTTTGTAAGCTGATAGATCTACGTAACTATCAATAAATTCACCATTAGTACTTCCTGAAAAAGCTCTAAGAGCAGGAATAGCGAACGTTCCATATTGGATGTCATCATTGTATCCATTCTTAAGAAAGTCAGTTACATATTCCCAATTATCACCTCCGTCTGTTGATATACTTAAGAATACTGCATCAGATGATGCCTCAAGATCATACTTGTGCCAGAATCTTAGAGCAGGTACCTCTATATCAGTAGGTATGTCATATGCTGGTGTGATGATACCAAAGTCTACTTCTGTATCTGGTGCAGCGCCTCCTAGTGCTCTAGTCCCATTTCTTCCTTCCGTTTCGAAAAAGAAATTAAATCCATTATCTAGATCAAAAAATTCAAAATTAGCGCCGCCATCTTCTAGGTCTTCTAAATTAAAGCTCACAGATCTAACATCTACAGACGCGGCTACTTTATATGAGAATTCTATAGGTTGGTTATACTCTAACATACCAATATCAAATGTTACGATATTCCCATTTACAGTTGCTGGGAACGGTGCAGAACCATCTACATACGATAGACCTTCTTGAAGTTTTTCTGTAATGAGAGTTGCTATCGCATCTCCAGGGATGTGATTAATTGCTTCTACATCTACTGTAAGTGTAGCTCCTGGTTGAACAAGTTCAGCTATTTCTCTTTTTACTTTTAACTTTTCAATACAAGTCTCCATAGCTGTGAAATCTTCAGTACCATCTCTATGATCTAATGAAGATCCTTGGTCAGCCATCATACCTAATCCTCTACGAGCAAACACTTCCCATATGGTGCATACGTTAACTCCATCGTTGTTAAGTTCGTCAGCGAATAAGATCGCATCTCTTGCGTCTACATACCCAGGTTGACAAGGTTGCAGTTTCATGCCGTCGATAACGAGCCTCGCTGCAATATAGTTACCTGAGGTCTGATCTTGCCATGTTGGGTCTAGACCATATTGATCTATAAGTGCCCAAGTAAGATCCCAGCCAATAGCTGCGATAAGTTCACCTATTGGATGTGGGGCAAATGAATCATCAGCATCCACCGCTGGTCCACCTACTCTTATATCGTTATATGTCAATGGACAAATCTCCATGTCTGTTGAGTAAGGATATCTACGTATACCTGATTCACCTCTCACGTAAGCTCCTATCGGTTTTGCATCAGCTCCGCTATCTCCTTCTTTGATAGTTGCTATCATTCCTATGAAGTCACTCCATCCTTCACCCATCTGCTCACCTGAATCAACCATGCCGTCAGCATCAGTATCAAAAGTCTGTAGACATCCTGCGGCATTAGCACCTCCAGTCAATCTATTAGATATACCATGAGAAAATTCGTGAGCGATTATACCATTTTCATACGATCCATCTAATTCATTAGGTTCATCAAATCCTGTATAAACAAAAGAGAGATCAACATCAATACCAGCAGATATAGATGCCTTTATGTTATTACAAACTGATAGTTGAAACATTAAGGTAGGTATATTTACTAGGCCACCATCGGCACCACCACCAAGTGTGATAACTTCTTCTCCATCACCACCCGACACACCAAAAATATTACAGATGACTACAGCTATCGCGCCAGCTTCTTCTGCATTCAGTGATTTACGGCCAAATTCACAAGATCCTCTGTCTATGATAGCTATATTTCCTGCTAGTTCACTTGAGTTAGTTGCAGCATTACATGCCTGAGATCCAAACTGAGTACCGTCAGAATACAATACGGCCTTTCCGGAAATAGGAGCTGCACCTTCTGCTATTGGTTGTCCGTAGTTAGCCTCACCAACAGTTGTTACTGTACCAGCTAGTTCTGCTGGGGAATTGATTGATGCGAAACTTGCTCCACCTGGGTTATCCCATAAGTACATTTGCATACGTCCACTATCTCCATCTGGCGGAGTAGAGAAGTTGGCATTATTTACTCCTGAGCCATCAATTGCTTCCGCTCTTACATATTCACTATCATTCCCCTCTCCGCTGTAGTTGTTGGCCTGAAAATTACCCGCAACTTCATTAAAACCGAGGTTGTAAGTGAAATCATGTAAGAAATTGTTAGCATAAAATAAATTCACTTGAGCGGCTTCAGTATTTTTATTTGGCTCATTGGATTGATCATGAGTAAAATCAAATACTAGATTTTCGCCTCCTTCTGGCTCACCACCTACTGAGTTGTTATTACTTAGTGAATCAATATATGCGTGTACATTGTTTCCTCTTGTAATTGTAAATTCTGCACCATCCATACCATCAGTATCATGCCATCCAAGTGGAGAAGCTTCTGCATCTGAAGGATCTACAAGTAATACAGGATCTGACTGAAGTGGACTCTCTGCAGGAAATGGATATACTCTATATGAGGCTCCATCTCCTAGAACAGCACTATTATGTCTAGCGTTAGTGTGTTGGATGAAGTCAGTTTTACAGCTATGGTCACTAATAGACATTTTATTATGATCGTGATTACAATATACTGTCCAGTTATTTTTAGATAAAATATTACCTGTTTGGGCATTTACTCTAACAGACCAATAATCAGCATTTTCTTTCATGTCTATAGATAGATCATATGCTTTACGTAGTTTTCCTTCAGCATCCGCTTCATATTTAAATGATACAGGAATTTCACTAATTGATAGTTCATTTGCTGAAAAATAAGAAACACCAGTCTTGCTATCTGTTCTAAGCGCGGATACTGTTGTTTCTATATTGAAATGCTTCGCTACATTTTGAATAGCTTCTACTGCACTTACATTAGTATCAGTTGATGCTACTTTAGATTTCAGGTCATGTATGAATCTATTTGCCGTAGTCATAACTTTTCCTTTTTTACTGATAGCAATGGTCATGATTGCATTGTATACAGGTACTCCTTCGTGAGTTTGTACCAGGTATATAAAACTTATTCCTTTGTCGTCAGTGTAGGCATGATCAACGATTACGTTTTCTATATCACTAGCTTCGAGGCCTATTTGTTCGTATGAGTCCGATAGATGCTGGACTGCTTTACTGGATATTTGGCTCTGAGCCATGGTACCCGCTGATAAAAATATGCTAAAGAGCAAGCTTGTAAAAATCTTCATTTAGATGCGGTTTAGTTTGTTAATTCACATAGTTTAAGTAACATCAATACATGCCTAGTTGCGAGGAGTATTGAATGCGGATGGAAATTACAACAATGGTAATAATAACTGTATGTTTACTATAGAATAAATTAGCCATACGGACATTTTAGTTAAAGTATCGCTGATCTTTGTCCTTATTAAAACAGACTAAGAGAGGATTTTGAATCAAAGGAATAGAGAAATACGCTTATTGATAATATGCTTTTAACCATTCTATTAGTAATACAAGAAAATAATACCATTGAAAGATCAAATTTTAATAGGCAGAAATCCAGTAGTAGAGGCGTTTGACTCTGGAGTAGAGCTAGAGAAGGTATATCTCAATAAAGAACTGAGAGGAGAAGTAGAAGTAACTATTAGGAAACTTTGCAAAGAGCACGAAATTCCTCTATCCAAGGTGCCAGCCAGTAAGATCAATGATATGGTAGGCAACAGAGATCATCAGGGTGTAGTGGCATTTATATCTGCGGTAGAGTACCAAGATCTAGAAAATATCCTTCCATTCATATATGAAAAAGGAGAAACGCCGCTAATACTTATGCTAGATGGTGTAAGTGATGTACGTAATCTCGGAGCAATAGCGAGATCTGCCTACGTGATGGGTGTACATGCTATAGTATTTTCTGCCAAGGACAGTGCGCGTATTACGGAGTATGCGATTAAGAGTTCGGCAGGTGCAATATTGAAGATTCCGCTCTGTAGAGTCAAGAATATACAGGATAGTATACGATATATGCAATCCTTCGGTGTGAATGTAATAGCTACACACCTAGGTGCTACGGAAACTATAAGCGTGGTAAATATGTCTATACCGATAGCAATTATAATGGGCTCAGAAGATAAGGGGCTTGGGCCACATATCATGAGATTAGTAGATACTCAGGTAATCATTCCTCAGGCTACTGATTTTGATTCGCTCAATGTATCTATAGCTACAGGTATCATACTCTACGAAGTAGTGAGACAAAGAGCGTTACAATAAAGAATGTTTAAATAATATATTATGAATAAATTTAATATGTACATCGCAAAGGGACTATTGTTCAGCTTTGTGTTTTTAATATTGTTATCATGCAGATCTAGTAAGGATGCGGTGATGACTATGGCTAGTAATGAATACAAGCAATTAGAGAATAGTTTGCTTTGGAAGATCGAAGGGAATGGATCGGTAGCTTCATCTTATCTTTATGGAACGATACATATGATCAAGGCATATGATTTCTTTCTTCCGAGCGGCACAATGTCTGCGATCGATGCTGCAGATCAAGTAGTTTTTGAGATAGACATGAATCAAATGAGTGACATGGGGACTATGATGGGATTGATGTCCAAGGCATTTATGAAAGATGGAATGACGATAAGCGATCTGCTAAATGCTGTAGAGTATAAATTACTCGAATCTAAATTTGAGAAATTAGGATTACCTATGATGATGCTTGAGCGTATTAAACCTGCTTTTCTAACCGTATTTGCATATGATATAGATCCTAGTGGTATGCAAAATGGTAGTATCAAGAGTTATGAAATGGAGTTTTTTGAAATGGCGAATAATGCTAATAAGCTTGTGTCAGGTCTGGAGACAATCGAATTTCAGATGAGTGTATTCGACTCTATCTCTTACGAAGATCAAGCGAAGATGTTAGTAGATGCACTAAAAGCTGGAGACAGTGAGAATGATGATTTCAAAGTGATGACGGATATGTATCTCTCTCAAAATATCAATGCGATGTTAGAGATGATTGATGAAGATGAAGTAATGGGAAGTGAAGGAAGTAATGATATCCTATTGACAGGAAGAAATAAAAATTGGATTCCTGTAATGTCTGATCTTATGAAAACTAAAAAAGTATTCTTTGCAGTGGGTGCTGCACATTTGGCTGGCAAAACAGGAGTAATAAATCTACTCAGAGAGCAGGGATACAAACTTACTCCAGTTAGCAATACAAAATAATAATTATGGCAAATCTGATTGATCTCCAAGGAATCTCTCCTAAGATATCCAAATCGGCATGGGTAGCTGACAATGCAACCATTGCTGGAGATGTATCTGTAGGAGCGGGTAGTAGTATTTGGTTTCAGGTAGTGATACGAGGAGATGTGAATACTATTAAGATAGGGAACAATACAAATATCCAAGATCACAGTATGGTGCATGGTAGCACTGGAGGGATAGATACGATCATCGGTGATGGTGTAACAGTGGGTCACAAGGCGATCTTACACGGCTGTACAATACACGACGATGTATTGATAGGTATGGGAGCTATAGTACTGGATGAAGTGATAGTAGAGTCTAATGTAATTGTCGCTGCAGGTGCTGTGGTGACTGGTGGTAAAGTACTAGAGTCAGGATATATATATGCTGGAATACCAGCGAAGAAGGTCAAACCGATAAGTCCAGAAATGATACAGTCATACATTAAAGATGGCGCTCAAGGGTATGTAGATAACAAGGAGTTATATAGGTAGAAGAATAGATTAATAAGTTAGTATGTCTCTTACAGCCGAGAGAACTAGCGTTAAGTTTCTTTACTTAATCCATTCCAAAGATGTCACTAGGTGTGATCTGTGTAAATCTTATTCACAGCTAAAAACATAACTAAATGCATCATTATATCTTTTGATACATCTTATAATAATTGGTGTAATATATATGGAGTAATTAGGACAATCAATTTCAACTAAAAAAACAAAGTAATCAATATCACTATTAATTACTTTGCTATTATTAAGTCCGTCTAAACCCATCATTAACAATGTCTTATGTTAGATTAGGTGCATAGGAAAATTATAATATCTGTTACTCCAAATATAGTATATTAGGTTAAGCGTCCAAAATTCAATTTTATTAATTTAACTAAGTCAGTGATAAAAGGTTTTTTTGAAAAAATTATTTGTTTTTTAATCGATATTGTTTGGTCTTTTCTGTGCAATTATGATAATTCACCTAGTCCTTCCCTGATTACTTCTATTTCGTCTCCAGTACAATCTAGGATTGTGGATTCTCCAATACTTCCTGGTCCAGCGTTTATCATAATGTCTAATTCAGCACTGTAATCTTCTTCTATTTTTTCAGGATCGGTATAGTACCCAGCAGTATTATCCCTGTTGAGAGATGTAGTGATTAATGGTTCATCCATAAACTCTAGGAGCGATTGTATTATTTCGTTTCCTGAGATACGAATGCCTATTTCAGATTTGTTGTTTTTAAAGTATTTCTGGACAAATTTATTGGCATTCAAAATGTAAACATATGGACCTGGACTATATCGCTTCATTGTCTTAAATACATCATTGCTATAAGACATTGTATAATCTGATACTTGCTTCAGATCAGAGCAAATTATAGTCATCTTCGCTTGTTTTTCTTTCTTGCCAGTAATACGACATATTTTATTGATTCCTGCTTTGTTGGTTAGTTTACAAGCTATTGCATAGACAGTGTCAGTAGGTATGACTACGATAGCACCAGAGTTAATTTCTTTGGCTATCATTTGTATTTCTCTTCTATTAGGGTTTTTTGTGTGGAGGTGGAATGTTTTCATTCTTTTCTATTTATATCTACATAGTAGATGGTTCACATAGTAGGCATACTGCCAATCTAATTCACTTCAATATGAAATCATATTAAAAGTATGAAATCTTTCACTAAATAAATGAAATATCACATTACATATTATTGTAATATGTAATGTGATATTCGTCCTTAAGAATTATATTTCTCCTTGATACCTAATCGCATTAGGATTAGTAATCAATAAATTACTCAGTCCAGCGATAATAAGACAGATTCCAGCAAGTACCATAGCATTGATACTTGCCTCACCAATAAATGTTGTATATATCCAAGTAAGTCCAACTGCAGCAAGAATCTGAGGTAATACGATAAACATATTGAAGAGTCCCATAAAGAGTCCCATCTTATCGGCATCAATAGCACTAGATAGCATAGCATAGGGCATAGATAATATACTTCCCCAAGCGATACCTATGCAGGCGAAACAAATGTTTAGCATAGTCTCGTCTTTAGTGTATAGCATTAGTATAAAACCTAGTCCACCGACTACGAGAGATACTAGATGTGTCCATTTTCTATTGATGGTCATTCGACTGGCAATGATGGTAAGAACGAGGGCAAATATCATAGAAGTTAAGCCATACATTCCCATAGCTGAGGATATCATATCCGATGCATTATTATAAGCAAGATTAGCGGCGTCGTAAGTAGCGCTTTTACCATTTGTGCCAAGATCAAATGAGTCTTTGTTAGGTTTAGCAGCTCCGAATACATGCTCTGTCAATGCAGGGTTGGACATGCTCCACATGGTAAAAAATGCAAACCAACTAAAGAACTGAACGACTCCAAGTTTTTTCATTGTAGTAGGCATCGCCATTAAGTTTGCCATTATTTCTTTGACTCCATGCGCGACACCTGCAGTTTCTTCTTTTTCTTTTTCAAATTCTTCTATGTCTTCAGGAGGATATTCTTTGGTGGTAAGAATAGTGTATAGTATAGCAAGGAAAAATATAATACCTCCGATCAGAAATGATAGTTTAACATTATCGGGAATTACATTATCTGCGGCTACATTACTCACTCCAAGGCCTGAAAGAAATTTGGGTAACTGACTAGCCACCCAAGTACCTATACCAATAATTAAAGTTTGAACTACAAAGCCGTACGATCTCTGCGAGTCAGGAAGCAAATCTGCAACTAATGCTCTAAAGGGCTCCATGCTGATGTTGATAGAAGTATCTAACAGAAGTAAACTTCCAACAGCTACCCAAAGTACTGGAGAGTATGGCATGAATACGAGTACAATAGATGCCAAGACCGCACCAATGAAAAAATAAGGCTTGCGTCGCCCCCATATGGTATTCCATGTTCTATCACTCATATATCCTATAATCGGTTGGACTACTAATCCAGCCAATGGAGCAAATATCCAAAGCATTGGAATATCATTTTTAGCAGCTCCTAGAGTTTCAAAAATCCTAGACATAGAGCCACCCTGTAGTGCAAATCCAAATTGAATTCCTAAAAATCCAAAACTCATGTTCCATATATTCCAAAAAGATAATTTAGGCTTCTTGTCCATTTTTTTGAGTTTTCTGTTAAGTAGTAATTTAGATTTTATTGGATTTGTTACTTGCTATATACCTTGTATTCCCATGGCTTCATATTCACAGTCGTACCTTGCTTGATAGTAGACTTGATTCCGGTAAATAGCTCACTCATTTGATCAATATCTCTTGTTAGATCAAATGTTTGGTTATCCTTTGATAAGTTGATCATTACAATTACTTCATTTCCATTCTTTTCTCGAGAAAAGGCATATATCTTTTTGTGATCGGCTAGTTTGACTAGTTCTCCACCATGAGATCCATTCCATAGCGCTTCGTTATTGTGCTTGAGCATGTTGAGTTTTGTATAAAAGTCAGCATACTCATAATCTTTGAATCCAATATCATCCTTCTCAAAAAACTCTAACCTTCGATCTAAAGGCTCTTCTTGACCCCCATAGATTAAAGGCATCCCATCAAATGTACTAACCAATACGGAGAACGCTTTATGGCCATCTTTCATTCTTTCAAACACAGTACCTGCCCAACTATTCTCATCATGGTTAGATGTAAAATGCATTTTGATACCCTTCTTATACTCTTCATTATCTTTTGTTAACCATGCATCTATATCCTTGACATCTTTTTCTCCTTTGGCAATATCGTTAGTTATGTGATGAAATTCCCATCCATAAGCCATATGAAAAAGTTCATTATTCATCTGTTCAGCGATTTCAGCTTCCGCAAGCAAAAATTGATTGCTATCGGCCTCAAGTATTTTGGTCTTAGCATCTTCCCAGAAGTCATTAGGTACATTATGCGCTACATCAAATCTAAATCCGTCAATCTTCTTATCTGAGACCCACATGAGTAAATCGTTTATCATTGCAGCTCTCATTTCTTTGTTATCGTAATTGAGATCAGCCACATCTGTCCATCCCCAGGATTTGCCAGTTCCAGGATCTATTGGGTCTATTACATTGCCATTGCTGTCTTGCGTATAGTACTCTTTATGATCTTTGAGCCATACATGGTCCCAACCAGTATGATTAGGCACCCAATCGAGGATGATCTTCATATCAATATTGTGAGC
>OCVQ010002824.1_pt1 | contig 10916 bp, 9 predicted proteins | sample 1539061 | NCBI WGS metagenome assembly OCVQ01 (sample SAMEA3355526, study PRJEB22509) | marine metagenome | biome: marine; feature: river plume; material: water | place: USA | collected 2010-08-08 | depth 0.5 m | reverse complement strand
ACGGAGGAGCGGGACATCCTAAAAAAGGCGACCGCATACTTCGCCAGGGAATCCCGGTGAGGTATGCGTTCATTGCTGAGAACCGGCTGATCTTTGCGGTCAGGGCCATGTGCCGGATGCTGGCTGAGCATCCAAGCGGCTTTTACGCTTGGCTGCGTGAGCCCTTGAGCCCGCGTGCGTTGGAGGATGAACGTCAAACGGTTCTGATGAAGCAGGCTTGGGATGACAGTGGCGAGGTGTATGGCTACCGCAAGCTTCGCGATGATCTGTGCGACATGGGCGAAGACATCAGCCCCAACCGGGCATGGCGGCTGGCACGACTGGCAGGCATAAGGGCCCAAATTGGTTACAAAAAGAAGCCTGGCTCCTATGGCGGCAGCCCGGCCGTCGTGGCCGACAATACCCTGAACCGGGAGTTTGATGTCGACGCTCCAGACCAGTTCTGGGTGACAGACATCACCTATATCCGCACCCACGAAGGGTTCCTGTATCTGGCCGTCGTGATTGATCTGTTTTCTCGGAGGGTCATCGGCTGGTCGATGCAGGGCCGCGCCTACACCGATCTGCCGCTGCAAGCCCTGCTGATGGCCGTCTGGCGTCGCAAACCAAAGACCAAGGTCTATGTGCACTCCGACCAAGGCTCGCAGTTTACCAGTTACGAGTGGCAGGAGTTCCTGGAGCAGCACAATCTTGCCCCCAGCATGAGCCGGCGTGGCAACTGCTGGAACAATGCTGTGGTGGAGAGCTTCTTCAACCTGCTCAAACGCGAGCGCATCCGGCGAAAGAAATACAAAACCCGCGAAGAAGCCCGACAAGACGTGTTCGACTACATCGAGTTCTTCTACAACCCGCAGCGCAAACACGTTAGGAACGGCATGCTGTCACCGATCGCCTTCGAACAGCAGCAGAAACTGAAACTGCAAGGCGTCTAGCAAACTAGGGGCTATTCAATACGCGAACTGGCTAGTCATTCACTCGTCGAGATGGCGCCAGTCGAAAAAGAGGGATTTCGTTGGACTGAAGCCGCAGAAATCCGCCCCTCAGAAACTGAATGGAAGCCGAGCAACCTTCGAGTTGGAGAGGAGTTTGAGGCCGTACTATCCAGTGACAAAGTATAGCTCCAGGTGCACCGCACAGGGGGGCCCGGTGGCTTTGACTCAAAGGAGGACGGAACAAGAGAAACTTGCATTTGTGCCGCATGACATAGGTGTTTCGACGACAGTTCCGTTTGGCATCCGCGTGGCCGCTCCAAACGGACCGAGGCCATACCGAGAATTAGCCAATGGATTTCAGATACTTATAGCTATTCACCGAAACCGTCACAGTCATCAGGTCCGGAGAATATTGGTGCAGAGAGAACGCTTTGAGCACTCCGCCTTCTAGGGCCGGTGCTCAGCCCCTCCCCCATAACCCTTGAATATAACGGAAAAATCCAACCGCAGCCGGATCGAGAGAACGCTTTCGCAGGGGCAAGTGGCGGAGCCGAAGGGATTCGAACCCTCGAGACGGTTTCCCGCCTGCGCCCTTAGCAGGGGCGTGCCTTCGACCACTCGGCCACAGCTCCGCTGACCCGTTTATTTCTACGTTGCGGTCTGCACAAGTCGAAACTTGCGTCAAAACAAGGCATTTGCGCCCCAATGGTCGCTTTGCTGCGTTAGCCGACCTTGGCCGCAAATTCCGCTCCGAAAACCTTGCGAAAAAGCGCTTCATGCGCGCCTGCTCTCCCGGCGCAAGGCGGCGCAAGATGGCCTGCCAACATCAACTCCGCAAAACCATGCACCCGCGTCCAGCACGCCATGACCTCTTCATAGGCACCGGGATGCGCCATGGGCTCTGCGCCATGCAAGGCCGCCACATTTCCCGCCAGATGCAAAAAGGCCGCATCGGCCGCCGCCATTACTGCGGCACCCGGGTCTGGCCCTTTGGGCAAGCTGAAAATGAGCCGGAACAGGGCCGGGTCCTGTTCGGCAAAGGCCAGATAGCCCAAGCCCGAAGCGATCAATTGCTCATAAGCGTCGCGCGGGGCTGTCGCCTGCCGGGCCACCATCGCCTCCAATAGTCGGTGAAACCCACGCTCCGCCAAGGCGTTGATCAGGCCTGCCGCATCCCCAAAATGATGCGCCGGGGCCGTATGGCTGACCCCCACCCGCGCCGAAACCCGGCGCAAGGAAAAGCCCTCCAATCCACGCTCCGCCAATTCTGCCTCGCCCGCATCAATGATAGCGCGGCGTAAATCCCCGTGATGATAGGCTTTTTTCGGCGAGGCCTTCGGCATTTCTGCTCTCCCAAATTTCATCACCGCATAACTTGACAGCGGAAAGATTGCAAGCTACCGATATCTTACCAGTGGCAAGATTAACATATTGTAGGGTCCCATGTCCGCCGAATTCCTATTCTCCCTCGTCAACCCCCTCGCTCTCTTGGGCTGGATCGCGCTCGCGGCAACGCCCCTTGCACCGCGCTGGATCGACCCTGTCGTCGGCTACATCCTGCCCGGTGCACTCTCGCTTGCCTATTGTGTGCTGATGCTCATCCATTTGGCCGATGCACCGGGCGGTTTCCAATCGCTCTCCGCCATGCAAGCCCTCTTCACCGATCCCGATGTCGCCCTTGCCGGATGGATCCATTACCTCGCCTTCGATCTCTTCATCGGCGCTTGGGTCCTGCGCGATGCGCGCCGCCGGGGCATCGCACATTGGCAAGTTCTGCTGATCTTGCCATTCCTCTTTCTCCTCGGCCCGGCAGGCCTGCTTGCCTATCTGATGCTATGTCTGGCCCGCCGCCTCGTTCCCTCCCACCAAGAGGATGGTTTATCATGAGTTTCGCCGCGTCCCTCGCACCGCCCCAGTCGCTCTCTTTGCGGGCAGAGCCAATCCTCTCCCGCATCACGCTGATCATGGCCCTATCGCTTTGCATTACGCTGCCCGCCTATGCGCTTGATACGCGCCTCTTTCAGGGCGAGAATGTTTGGCTCAAACCGATCAAATTCCAACTCGCCCTGGCGCTATATTTCGGCACGCTGGCACTTTATGCCACCTGGCTGCCCGAGAGCCTGACAACCTCCCCCAAAATACGACGGTTACTGATCGCCGCAGGCCTCGCCAGCTTCGCCGAAATGATTTGGATCGGCGGGGCTGCAATGTTTGGCACCGCCTCGCATTACAATACGATGCCCCTGCTCTATGGGGTCTATGCGCTGATGGGGGTCTTAGCCGTTCTGCTCATCACAGTCAGTCTGGTCTTCGGCCTCGCCTTTTGGCGCGCCAAGCGTTCTCCCCTCTCCGAGCCGCTCCGCCTGTCGATGGCACTTGGCCTTGTGTTGACCTTTGTACTGACCTTGATCGCGGCAGGCACGCTATCGGCCTTGTCCGGCCATCACATCGGCACCCCAATCACAGGAAGCAGCCTGCCCTTGATGGGATGGTCACGCGAAGTGGGCGACCTGCGCGTCGCGCATTTCCTCGCCACGCACGCCCTGCATGCGATCCCGCTGATTGGCCTTCTCGCCGTGGCATTCTTGCCCCAACGCCTCGCCAACCAAGCCGTCTGGGCAGGGGCCAGCGCCTTTACCGCCCTCACTATTTTCACGTATATCCAAGCCCTTAGCGGGAGTCCCTTCCTATGATCCGTTCCTTTTTCGCCGTTCTTCTTACCCTATCAACGCCACTGGCCGCACAGGCGCAAGAGATCAAAGGCATCTGGAAAACCGAAGCCACCGATCAAGGCTATCTTGAAGTGCAGATTGCGCCGTGTGGCCCCGCCCTGTGCGGAACCATTCTGCGCGCCCGTGACCTGCAAGGCCGCGAACAGCCCTATGAACATACCGGCAAGCAAATGATCCGCGACATGGCCCCGACGGGGGCCAATACATGGGGCAACGGTCAAATCTGGGATCCGCGCAACAATCGAACCTTTCGCTCGAAGATGAAACTCTCCGGCAATCAGCTTGCGGTTTCAGGGTGCGTTCTGGGCATCTGCCAAGCCCAGAACTGGCAGCGCGCCCGATAAGCGCTCTTGCCAGTCTCATATCGAAAGGGAACCGGCATGATATATAAACTATATCATGCCGAAATTCTTTTTAGGTGTTGAACAAGAAGTGCATCACGTCGCCGTCTTGCACCAGATAGGTCTTGCCCTCTGCCCGCAGCTTGCCCGCTTCGCGCGCCTTGGATTCCCCACCCAACGCCACGTAATCCGGATAGGCCACGGTTTCTGCCCGGATGAACCCACGCTCAAAATCGCCATGGATCACCCCGGCGGCTTGCGGTGCCAAGGTGCCCGCCCGGATCGTCCAGGCGCGGGCTTCTTTCGGCCCGACCGTGAAATAGGTCTGCAACCCCAATAGCGCATAGCCCGCCTTGATCAATCGATCCAGACCGGGCTCTTCCAGCTCCATTTCTTCCAAGAATACCGCAGCATCCTCTGGCTCCAGCTGCGCCAATTCTTCTTCAATCCGCGCCGAAATGATCACATGGCTGTTGCCTTGCGCGGCCGCCATCTCTGCCACTCGCGCTGTCAACGCATTGCCCTTGGCCGCATCGGCCTCCGACACGTTGCACACATACAGCACAGGCTTCGTCGTCAGCAGCTGAAGCATCCGCCACTGTTTCATATCCTCTGCCGCAACCTTGATCGTCCGCGCGGGCTTACCCTCAGACAGCGCCACCAGCGCCGCCTTCAACAGGCGCTCCTGATCCGCCGCCTCCTTGTCGCCACCCTTCAACTTGCGCTGCAAATTGGCCAGCCGCTTCTCGCAGCTCTCAATATCGGCAACCATCAATTCGGTATCGATGGTCTCCGCATCTTCCACCGGGTCCACGCGGCCTTCCACATGGGTAATGTCGTCATCTGCAAAACAACGCAGCACATGAGCAATTGCATCGGTCTCGCGGATATTGGCAAGAAACTGGTTGCCCAAACCCTCGCCTTTCGACGCGCCCTTCACCAATCCGGCGATGTCCACAAAGGTCATCCGAGTTGGAATGATCTGCTTTGATCCGGCAATCGCTGCCAGCTTATCAAGCCGCGCATCCGGCACCGAAACCTCGCCCACATTGGGCTCGATGGTGCAGAACGGGAAGTTGGACGCCTGCGCCGCCGCCGTGCGGGTGAGCGCGTTGAAAAGGGTCGATTTGCCGACATTCGGCAAGCCAACGATACCCATCTTGAAGCCCATGAGGCGCCTCCTTCGCTAAAGACGTCTGGCTCATAGCCCCCAAGACCTCCGCTGGCAAGCAAACAGCACCGCTATTTCAGGCCTCAAAACACCCCACCACGCCCCGCACCTCCCGCAAACCGTGCCGCCCCTGCTGCGCCCTCCGCCAGAAACGCCGCAGCCGAGGCCCATTCCCGCCGCAGCGCCGCACCCAAAGCCGCCGCCTCCATCCGTCCCGCAAGGAAATCCGCCCGCATACAGGCCTGTGGAAACCGGGTCAGGCTTTCGGCCAAACGCAGCGCCTCTGCCAAGGCTTGCCCCTCTGGCACCACCCGATCCGCCAGCCCCATAACCTGCGCTTCCACAGCCGCCACAGCCCGCCCAGTCAGGATCAGGTCATTCGCCCGCCCCTGCCCCACCACCCGAGGCAGGCGCACCGTGCCGCCATCAATCAGCGGCACACCCCAGCGACGGCAAAAGATCCCGAACGTGGCGCTTTCCGCAACCACCCGCAAATCGCACCACAACGCCAATTCCATCCCACCTGCCACCGCATAGCCCTCCACAGCCGCAATCACCGGCTTTGACAGCATCAAGCGCGTTGGCCCCATCGGTCCGGGCCGTGGGTCCTCCATCGGGTTCCAGTCGGCAGGCAGATCAAGCCCGGCAATCCAATCCGCACCCTCGCGTCCCGCCGCGGCCTTCAGATCAAACCCCGCACAAAACCCACCCGCGCCGGTCAGCACCGCCACATCCACAGCCGGGTCTGCGTCAAAATCGGTAAACGCCGCAAACAAGGCGCGTGCTGTTGCCGGGTCTACCGCATTGCGTGCCGCACTGCGCTGCACGCTCACCACCCTTACCCGCCCCTGCGTTGTCACTGCGACTGTCATTGCTTCCTCCCCGCCAAAGCCCATGCTACACCCTCCCACCGAAGGAGCGCCCCATGCAAGAGATCGAGGAAAAACTCGCCCATCTAATCCGCACCGTTGATGACCTCTCCGACGTGGTCGCCCGCCAAGCCAATGAGATCGACCTGCTCACCCGCCGGGTGCACATGCTGCTTGAACGCGAAGCGGAACGTCTGGCCAGCGAAACCAGGGGGATTCACACAGGCGACGAACGTCCGCCGCATTGGTGAGCCGTGCTGAGACATCGCAGCGCGCGGCGGGCCAATACCCCGCGAATGCGCCTCAATGCGCCTTCAAATCCGCCGCAGCCACCCGCCCGTCATGCAAAAGCAACGTAGCCCACGAGCCGTTGTCGCCAAAACTCTGATAGATGCTGACAAACACCACAGCACTGTCCATCTTGCCTGCGTTCTTGCCACAAGGCCGCCCCTTCGCCACGCCGCAAACGGTGGATTTCACCTCTTCATAGGCCGCGTCGCTCGCTCCTTTGGGCAGGGATTTGCCCGGCGCGCCATAGCGCAACTCCTCATAGCGGGCCGCGCTGCCAAACATCGCCAACGCCCCAGTGACTTGTCGGGGGCATCCATCGGCAAAACCGGAAATATAAAGCGTGCGTGCCTGCGCGGTGCCGGGCGCGGTATCGTGGATCTTGTAGCGCGCTCCGCGATCCGGCGAGCGCTCCACCACAGCGCCCAATTCTGTCACGGCCAAGTCGCACACCCGGCCAACCTTGCCCGCCGCAAGCCGCTGCCCCGGTGCCACATCCTCACTCGCCGCCTCTTTGGGCGCAGCAACAGCCGCCACGCCCCCCACACCCGACACCGCCTTTTCGGCCTTGGCCTCACCGCGCAACAGCCCAAACAGGCCAGCCGCCCGCGCCGCACCGGGTACCGTCTCTGCCGCACCGGACGCCACCGCTTTGGGCAGGTCCTCCGCAGCCACGGGCGCCGCCTCCGCAACGGCGCCCTCCATGCTCGGTGTCTCACGCCGCTGCGCCTGTGAGCCTTGCAAAATTCGCGACAAAAAGCCGCCCCGCGCCCCGGCCAATGGCTCGCCCTCAGCCGCCACAGCCGCCACAGCCGATGCCAAAACTGGCGCCGCGTCGGTCTGCGCTGGCGCGACCGCCACCTCAGACAGCCGCTCAACCCTCTTCAAAGGGTCGCTCGCACAGGCGGAAACCACCATAACCATCGCACATAAAACAGGAATTCGCATAACCATACCCGCGCTCATATCGCGCGATCCGGCCCTGCGTCTACTATAGAAATACCTGCCAAGCAGGCCGCGGCCTAAACCTCTTCCACCAAGATAACACCGGGCAGGCTCTTGATCGCGCCCTTGATCTGCGGCGTTACCGGATACTCGACCCCCGTGTCGATCTCCACCTCACCCGGCAAATCCGGGTGGATCAAACAAAACTGAATAGGCCCGCGCGCCATCCCGCGCGCCTTTTCCGCCGCATCCGCCAAGACCCGTGCCACAATACCCACGGCCTCCGGCTCTTCGATAAATATCTTCAACCCAGCGCTGCCCGCATCGGCCACGAAAGTTTCCAAGGGGGTGACCGAACGCGCGACCGGGTCAAACTGCCCCTCGTTAAACCGCGCCTCCAAGGTCATCACCACTTGCACCGTCTGATCAAAGACGCGCCGCACCGCATCGAAATCATCAGGAAACAGCGCCATCCCCGAAACCTGCCCCGTCGGGTCCGATATATTCATTCGGAAAAACCGCGTGCCCCGCCCCGATTTGCGCTCCTGCAAAGCCGAAACAATCACCCCAACCCGCGCCACCGCTGCGCCGTGCCGCTCTGCCTTTCCCTGCAACTCCGCCAGCGTCATTGCGTCCCGGCGCCGCAATGCGCGCAAGTAATCGTCCAACGGATGCCCCGACAGGTAAAACCCGATGGCCTTGTGCTCCTCCGCCAATCGTTCCGCTGGCATCCAATCTGCCACAGGCAACAACCGCGGCTCCGGCAGGTCATCGCCCCCCTCCCCGAACAGCGACACCTGCGACGAAGCCCGGCTTTCATGCACCGCCGCCGAATAGCCAACCAAAGCTTCCAACCCGTCAAACACCCGGCGGCGGTTGACGTCCAACTCATCAAACGCGCCCGCACGTGCCAGCATCTCCAAGGGCCGCTTGCCCACGCGCTTCAAATCCACCCGCCGGGCAAAATCAAACAGCGTCACAAAAGGCTTCTTGCCGCGCGCCTCAACAATCAGCCGCATCGCATCCGAGCCGACGTTCTTCAACGCGCCCAAACCGTAGACAAGCCGCCCTTGATCCACCGTGAACGTCGCATCGGATCGGTTCACACAGGGCGGCACGATCTCGATATCCAAGCCCCGCCGCACTTCATCGGCATAAACCGACAGCTTGTCAGTCAGGTGAATATCGCAATTCATCACCCCGGCCATGAACTCAACCGGATGGTTCGCTTTCAGCCATCCGGTCTGATACGACACCACCGCATAGGCCGCCGCATGGGACTTGTTAAATCCGTAGTTGGCGAATTTTTCGAGAAGGTCAAACACCTCCCCCGCCTTCTTGGCATCCACATTATGCGTGGCCTTGGCACCCTCGATAAACTTGGGCCGCTCCTTGGCCATCTCTTCGGCAATCTTCTTACCCATCGCCCGGCGCAGCAGATCCGCACCGCCAAGGCTATAGCCCGCCATCACCTGAGCAATCTGCATCACCTGTTCTTGGTAAACGATGATGCCCTGCGTCTCTTCCAAGATATGGTCAATCGTCGGATGGATCGATTCCAAGGGCTTTTGCCCATGCTTCACTTCGCAATAGGTCGGGATATTTTCCATCGGGCCCGGTCGATACAGCGCCACCAGCGCCACAATATCCTCGATACAGGTGGGCTTCATACGCCGCAGCGCATCCATCATGCCCGAGCTTTCCACCTGAAACACGGCCACCGTCTTGGCCGAAGCATAAAGCTTATAGGTCGCCGCATCCTCCAGCGGGATCGCTCCGATGTCATCCACGGCCCCTTCCGGCGGCTCAAACAGCCTGCGCCCGTCTGCCGACAGATGCAAATGCCGCCCCTGCCCACGAATAAGGTCCACGGCGTTCTGAATCACCGTCAGCGTCTTGAGGCCCAGAAAGTCGAACTTCACCAAGCCCGCGGCCTCGACCCATTTCATGTTGAACTGCGTGGCTGGCATATCCGAACGCGGATCTTGGTAAAGCGGCACAAGCTGGTCCAACGGCCTGTCACCAATCACCACCCCAGCCGCGTGCGTCGAGGCATTGCGAAGCAGCCCCTCAACCTGTTGCCCGTAATCCAACAGGCGCTTGACCACCTCTTCACTGCGTGCCGCCTCGCGCAGGCGCTCCTCCTGCGCCAAGGCCTGCTCGATGGAAACAGGCTTCACCCCCTCCACCGGAATAAGCTTGGAAAGGCGGTCCACCTGCCCATAAGGCATCTGCAACACCCGCCCCACATCGCGCACCGCCGCCTTCGACAACAACGCGCCAAAAGTGATGATCTGCGCGACCTTGTCGCGGCCATATTTCTCCTGAACGTATTGGATCACCTCCTCGCGACGATCCATGCAGAAATCGATGTCGAAGTCAGGCATCGACACACGTTCCGGGTTCAAAAAGCGCTCAAAAAGCAAACTATAGCGCAACGGATCAAGGTCGGTGATGGTCAGCGCATAAGCCACCAACGAGCCCGCACCAGATCCCCGGCCCGGCCCCACCGGAATGCCCTGCTTTTTCCCCCATTTGATAAAATCGGCCACGATGAGGAAATAGCCCGGAAACCCCATGCCCTCGATGATACCCAACTCAAACTCAAGCCGCGCCTCATAGTCGGCCACGCTCACCGCATGCGGGATCACCTTCAGCCGCGCCGCCAATCCCTCCTGCGCTTGGCGGCGCAATTCCTCCACCTCATCATCCGCGAATTTCGGCAAAATCGGCGCACGCTTATAGGCGGCAAACGCACAGCGCCGCGCGATCTCGACAGTATTATCCAACGCCTCCGGCAGATCGGCAAACAGCGTCGCCATTTCCTCGGGCGATTTAAGGTAATGCTGCGGCGTCAATCGCCGGCGCGGCCCCTGCTGATCCACATAGGCCCCTTCCGCGATACAAATCAGCGCATCATGCGCCTCATACATATCGGGTTTGGGGAAATAGACGTCATTGGTGGCCACCAAAGGCAGCCCCATCGCATAGGCCATCTCGACAAAGCCCCGCTCGGTGAGCCGCTCCGCCTCTGGCAACCCCCCCTCACCGGGATGCCGCTGCACCTCCACATAAAGGCGGTCACCATAAATCTCGGCAAACCGCGTCATCAACGCCTCGGCCCGCGCCCGATGCCCCGACTGCAAAAGCCGCCCCACAGGCCCGTCAGCACCGCCAGAAAGGCAAATCACCCCCTCAGACCGCGCCGCCAACTCCTCCATAGACACCTGAACAATCTGCCCGCCCTTATCGAGATACAGGCAGGAATTCAGCGCCATCAAATTCTCATAGCCAGCCTCATTGGCCGCAAGCAAAACCACCGAAGCCGGCATCACAGGCTTGCCCGCAGGATCGGGCGGCAAGTAACCCACCGACACCTGACAGCCCACAATTGGCTGCACCCCCGCACTCTGCGCGCCCACAGAAAATTCCAACGCTGCAAAGAGGTTATTGCTGTCAGTCACAGCTATGGCAGGCATCCCCATACCCGCCACCAGCCCCGGCAATTTCTTCAGCCGCATCGCCCCTTCCAGAAGCGAATACTCGGTGTGCACACGCAGGTGAATGAATCGCGGATGGGTCATAGCCACACCCTACGATCCCGCGCGCCCCCCTCACAACCTCAAAACCGTCCCCCC
>OCVQ010002820.1_pt1 | contig 10927 bp, 7 predicted proteins | sample 1539061 | NCBI WGS metagenome assembly OCVQ01 (sample SAMEA3355526, study PRJEB22509) | marine metagenome | biome: marine; feature: river plume; material: water | place: USA | collected 2010-08-08 | depth 0.5 m | reverse complement strand
GCAGGTAAGTTACCAAATACGCCATCACTAAAGTTTAAATTAATTCTGTCGCCAATGCGTGTTGTTACTGCAAATACATCTCTAGTTTTATTAAACAAACTATTATAGATAACATTATTGCCTTCTGTTGAGTCAATCTTTTGCCATTCGTTATCTTCAAAGCCTGCACTGTTTAATGCAAACAACCATACATCACTATCGTTAATATTTTCGGCATCAATTTGAACTGCTTGATTTGGCGTCGGGTTACTTACTGTAAAGTTTCCTGTCTCAAGTTTACCTTGGCGGAAGTGCATAAAGAAACCTGTATTAGTACTGCCAGCACCTTGGCCGTCATCTCTAAACAAAAATGCAGGACTGTTGCCAGGCAACGGTGCTTCTTCCAAAATAGTTTGATCTAAAATATCCGAACTTACAATTTCAAAGCGTGTACTTACACCTTCAATGCGCTTAGTAAACGGATAAATTGCTTGTCCTGTATTTGTAGCATTTAAGCGATATTTTTGTGTTTGAACATCTGCAATTAACGAACTCTTTAACGGATTACCGATTGAGTTAGATAATGGCAATGCTGAATTTAAAATTTTAGTAAACTGTTCAAAGTAATTTGAGTTAGTTTGGTCATTCCACTTAACAGTAATGCCTGCCATGTTTAAACCATTTGAATCTAAAAGACTTTCTGTAGTTTTAATTGTGTTAAACTTTAGTAAACCACTAGCTGCTTGGTTTCTACGAGGATTGTAAGATAGCATACGTGCTAGACGTAATACACTTTCTCTACGTTCTGCTGTTTCAAGGAAGTTTTCACGAGCATTTAAATCAATACGGAATGATAAGTTTTGCCCAAGGAAAGCAATCATATCAATCAGCGCAAGGTATTCACTTGATTCAATGTAATCGTTAAAATTTTCTGGATAGTTTTGACGCAGATAGTTAATCATTGTGCGTCTTAGGTTATCAAAATCGTAGCTTTGGAAATCTGCGTTTCTAAAACTTTGGTAAATTCTTTTCCAGTCCTCTGCTATTAGTAGCCTAGACTGTCTATCGTTTGAAGACATATCATTTTCCTTGTTTACTAATGTATTTACCTGAAATGATAATGTGTGTATTTAATTTTTAAATTTAAAGAAGTCCGTTTTCTTTATCAAATTTAAATCGTAATTGGTCTGTTATACCAAAAGGAAGTACTGTAATAGTGCAGTCAATTTGTATACCTTGCTCATAAGTATCAATAATGATATCTTCTGCTTTTATTCTAGGATCGTAGTTAATAATGCGAGTAACATCTTCGATTATTGCTTCCTGAACTTCAACAGTGAAAGGCTCGTATAATGTATCCCAAATAATTGTACCAAATGTAGGATCGCTTAATTTTTCAGTTTGACGTATATGAAAGTGATTAATTAAGTCTTGCTTAATTAGTTCAAAATCATAGATACTAAAACTCTTAGAATCTGCAACTGTACTAAAGCCTCTGTACTTTCTTCCAGTAGATGCTGTTTGATTTGTAGTGTTTACAGTTACTCGTTTATACAGATTTTTTTCTAATTGGCTCATACTATATTTACCTTAATTATTGCGGATTAGCATGGGGTGATACTGTCGGTGTAGCCGATGCATCGTCCGTTGGTTCCATTGTTTGCGGATTAGCATTTGCCGCGTCAATTTCTTGTTGTAGGCTTACAAGTGCATCTGCTTCTTCGTTATGAAATCTGTTAACAACACTATTTCTAATTGCCTGTGTACTACTTGGAAAATACTTGCTTCCATTACCTGCTCTACGTTCTGCATAAACTGCTCTAATTAACGCTGCGTCAGTAGGATTTGTTGTAGTTATTTCGTTTGGCGGGTATCCTAATCCTTCTAATGCTCCACGGAATACACGCCTCGCGCCGCCTGCGCCGTGCTGAATTGATGTTGAAAATAATGCTTGTTGTACTGTTCTAGCCCGTGTTGTAGTATCAAGACCAATTGCACTATTGATCAATCTATTTGCCGGAGTAAAATACGATATTGCTGTATATTCACTTTGTGCATTGCCGCCTGCTGGCGTCCCCATTACTTGTGCCCAGGCTGCTTTATATGCATCTGTTCCGGCTCTTCCGGCAGCAGGGCCGCCAGCGGCTGCTAGTTGCGATTCTAAATCAGGATAAGCAGTTGCTAGCCAAGAATGAAATTCGTTTAATGAACCTGTATTTGCTGCAAGTTGGTATTTTCCGTAACTCCAGCCGCCTGTACTATCCCAGCCAATTATTCCTGGATCGCCTTTAGATTCATATTTTTCGCTTAGTGCGCCGATATTAAAATCAAATGTATGAGTACTATTATAATCTCCTGGCGGTACACTTGGCTGGCCATTGCCGCCAGGACGACTTGCATTTCCTGTACTAACATTGCCGCCGCTGCCTTGAACAAATGCACTAGAAGTTCTGCCGCTTAAATTTTTAGCAAATGTATCAGGTGTAAGTACACGATCAGAACTAGGAAGTCCTCCAGGTGATTCTCTATCTGTAAATATTTTCTTAAATGATAAGGGATCTAAATTTTCGTGATGTGGCCAAGGTTCGTGTTGAGGCGATCTTGTTAATATTGATTCAAAACTAGATATTTGACCTCCTGGTTTTACTTTTGGCAACGTGTTTACACTTAATGGTCGAGATTCGCTTGCTGGATTTGCAGTGGCAGCAGCCGGGCCGTTCATATGCACATATGTTGCTGTTTCTCTATGTTCTTTGCCACTTTTAATATGAGTGTATGCACCAGCAGTTAGTCTGTTGTCTTGTCCGCTTTTAATATGTAAACTTTTTGCAGTATCAATATATTGAGATTGTTTTACTTTTATGTGTTGATTTTGTCCTACAGTAATCTTGCTGTCTTTGCCAACATTTAAATTAAAGTTATTTTTAGATTCTATCTGTACCCTGCCAGATTCGCCTGTGTTGCTACGACCTGCTGCTTTAATATTAACATTTCGCCCTGCTTCCATGTTTATATCACGTTCAGCAGTAATGTTTAAATCATTGTCAGTATTAATACTAACACTATCATGTGCGTAGATATCAATTTTACCATCACTGGTCATTTCTATCCAAGTAGTGCCTCGGGCATTGCCAATATAAATTAAATCTTCACTATTATTCATTAATATTTGATGACCGGTTCTAGTTCTTAAACGAAATAATTCGTTTTGTGGAATAGTTCTATCACCGCCTGACTCGTTTGCGCCTTTGTTTTTATAAATTGGTGGGCCATCTTCTGCATGCGTTGCACGAACAAATCTTTCATCACCATCATCCATTACAAATGACGAGCCGCCTAGTCTATTCGAAGGTGTGGCAATTTTCTGGCCCCTAGTTCCAATTTCTACAGTTGGCGATCCGGCTCTGCGATCCTTAGGTCCAGGGGAACTAATACCAAATACCATACTAGGTATTTCTCGTCTTGCACTAGAAGTAGTTGTCCCTCGTACTTCGTCGTTTAGTAAACCTTGTATTTCAAGTGTTTCGGAAAAGTCTTTATTGTAGGGTTTAGCAAAAAGAGTCGGATCAACTCTTGCGCCAGTTTCAATTGCTTTATTATATTCACCTGTTGGTACTTTTCTTCCTCTTAAACTAGGAGGAGTTAGTCCTGTAGTATTTTCAGTAGATGCTCGGCCGTCAGGCACCATAAAGTTCATATATTCTGCTGGTATGCAACCCATCCAATAACCAAAGTTAGAGTTACCTTCAGCAAATATTACAAGAACTTTTGTTCCTACATCAGGTGGCACCATCCACATACCGTAACTTTTTTGTGTATGCTCATAACCGTCATTTGCTGTGAGTGCAGCGTTAGGCGTTACTCCGTAAAACGGGCTTAGATATTTTACATTTAATAACTGCCCGCTACGTTCCGGAGTGCCGCCTGCACTTGTGTATCTTAATAATTCAACAACAAGGCCGCCCATATACTTTGTATCTAAATTATTAACTACAATTGCTTCGTATGGACCAGCATCTTTAAAGCCATTTGTTTGAGAACTAGTAGTTCTTGTATAATTACCGCTTGCCATATTATTGTGCTCCTACCCGATTTGGGTCTCTTTCGCTATCTCTTCGTTGTCTTAATCTACTTGGACCGCCTGTAGTTGTTCCTGCCGGAATGACTGTAAGATCTGGTGGAGGAGTATTTGTAGTTACAGGTCCTTGTGGCGGCGTTACAGTCTGTCCATTATTATTTCTGCTTGCGCCATTATTTGGTGTGTATACTTTTTTTCCTGTATTAAAATCATATCTATCAAATCCTGGCGTTATTGGCTCGTATATATATACGTTTGCTTGTGGCGATCCTGCTGAAGATGAACTAGAAGTTACTACTGATCTCGGTCGAGTAACTGGTGTAGGTGCTGTTGCTGTTGCAGCAACAGTAGTGTTACGTTGATCTCGACCTCTTGGATCGTTTGCATCTGGATTTGGTATTACTGATGCAGGAGCAGCGGCAGCGGCTCTTGCTTGTCTTAAAATAGCATCAGGATATGGAACACTTGCAGGAGGAGTAGATCCCGCTCCTAATCCTACGTTTTGCGCTAAACAAGGACCAGGTCCTGTTGATTCAACTTTGCCGCCAGCACCTGAAAGAACTCTTGATCTAGGTGTTACTGCATCTCCTGCTCCGCCAAAGGCATCTAATGGATCTGCTGTAGAGGTAGGTGTAGGTGTGTTTTGTTGATTTCTGCCGCGTGGATCTGTTGCATCTACATTTGATGGCGGCCTCTGGGCCAAGCCATCTGGTGCTATTTCTACAAGTTTTGTCTCTGTGTAACTAAATCCGTCTGCATCAACTCCTGTAACTGTAACTTGTTCATATTGCTTCGTGCCTGTTGTAGTTTCACTTTTTGTAGAGCCAGCTGTGCCAGGTTTTAATACAGTTGTAGTTGTAACTGTATTTCCTGTTTTTGCACTAGTTGTAGATTTAGTTTCTGTTTCTGGGCGATTATCATTAATGTCAGGATCTCTAACATAAATAGGAAATCCTTGATATGTATCAACTTTTTTTCTTCCGGCACCTAAAAAGTCTAGATTTGATTCGGTTTTAAAATCTTCCATAGTTGCAGAACCTTCTTCTATAAGAAGAGAAAAATATTCTACACTGTGTCGAAAATATAGTTGGTTGCTTAGTGCATTACCATAATCTGCACTTTCTATAATCCAATAGTGTTTGTTTTTTTCATAACTTGGAAGACCAAGATCTTCATTATCAATAACTAATACTACTGTTGCGCTGCTACCTGGGGCGCCACTAATAATATCTCCACCGTATTCTTCTAGATCATCAAAGTTTTGAAATGTCCACATATCATTAGAATTCTTCCAAGGACCTTCGCCGGTTACCGGAACTGAGTTTGATTCGTCTAATTTGTTTGCGGATTCTTCTGGTAAGCCGACATCTTCTTCTGACATATTATTATCCTAATAAACTTCTAATGCGTACTTTTGCTGCGTTAGACGCAGCATTAATTCCTTGAGTTGCAGCATTACTTGCCGCTGATTGTGCTCTATTTGCTGCGTCTCTGGCTTGATTTTCTAATCCGCCTAATGCATTTTGGGCGTTACTAACTGCACCGGTTACTTGTGCTCCTATTCCCCCAAATGCATCAAGACTTGGAATAAGATTTTTACCCGATAGACCAGTAATTTCAGCAAGCGAACCTGTTACATTTTGTTCAATTCCTGCGCCAATGCCGCCAAAGGCATCTAATCCTGATTGAATTTCTGTTTGGTATGGAGCAGTAAGGGCAGCACTAGTTGCATTATCAATTGCAGGATTTATTCTTCTTATATCGTCTTGCGACGGTGCAGGTTCGCAGTTAGTGTTAGTGCCCGATTGTCCAACTGTTCCGTCTGATTGAGCCCTGTCTTGATTAAGGGCTGTTGTATTATTAACTTGTACTACGCCACCCGGGCCTGTAGTTTCTTTGTCATCTTGTCCTTTGCGTCTAATCATTTTAAGAGTTTGTGTAAAATTGCCACTGCTAAAACTATTAGTTACTGCCCATATTTGGAATATTCCGCTAAATCCCGGAACAAGTTGCGGAAATTCCATAGTTGCGCCTTTAACTTGGTAATCAAAAGGAGTTCTAAAATTTACTATGCAAAATACTGATTGATCTAATGCATTTAATGTGCCATCTTCTGTAACACTTGGATTTGATCCATTTAATGCAGCATGATTGCCAGTTTGTTGCGGAATAAAATACGGATCTCCCATTATTTCCATTTCTGCGGTAACCATATCTACAGTCATATTTGTAATTCTATCATGAAATATTTCTGCAATTTTGCGGCGTACATCATTACTTCTTGTGCCGCCTGAATCAGCTATTCTTCCTACTCGTTGGGCGCCTCCGGATGCATCGTCATTAGATTGTTGATCTCCTGGTTGTGAAAATTGTGCACCACTATCTGTGCCATTGCCTGATGTATTAGTTACAGCACTATCAGGATCTCGCTGCGGTGCTGCGTTCATTCCAAGATCTGCGTGTGCTGACATCATAAATGCATTATTAAAATTAATATCAAAATTTAATACATCTTCATTTTTGCCAGTATAGATATAATTGTATTCTTTGTTAGCCATTTCTCTTAGGCCTTTGGTATTTTTTGCACGTTTGTTTGGTGCAGTTGTTACTGCTTCGTCAACTTCGTACTCAATAACACTGTAGACATAAACCTTTGGCCGAATTCCCATAGTTGACTCAGTTAACGCACCATCATCAATGTAGGTATGAGTATCAATTCTAAACCATTTGTTCAATCCAGTAGTGGATTCTTCAGTTGATCTTTCTGCTGCGTATACAGTTTCTAATATTGTACGTTCAATAATACTAGTAAGTTGTTGGCCTTGATTATACTGTAACTCTCTAGCCTTATCTGTTGGTTGGGTTGCTTGATTGCCAGGGTCAACTAAATTTGTATCTGGATTGGTTGCTGCTGCTGGTTCTGCTTCGCCGCTTGAGCCAGGAGCATTAGTATCTTCATTTATTGGACTTAACCCAATTGCGTTCATTTGGTTTGTGTCTTCTGCAAAACTTTTAAGTATTGCATAAGTTTCATTTGGTCTAGAAACTGTTATTATTTGAGGACTAAACGAACCTCGCAATCCGTCATCCGGGCCTGTATATCCTCTACGTTCTGCTTCTTGTTCTTCTGGAGAAGTAGTAAATGCAGTTTCGGTAATATTGCCTGCATTTAAGGCTGCTTGCAATGCTTGTCTACTTTTTGGAAAGCAAATTATGTATCTATCATTTGGTGATAATGCTCCAGATTCTTCTAAATCTTCAACAGATCTATTTAACGCACCAGTTACTGATTGATCATTTGTTTCAAGTAATTCGTGACATATTGTTCCAGATGCCCGAATCTGGTGCGGTATTTCATTGATATTGTCGTTAAGGCCTGTTTCGCTCATCGGAACTGCTTTAACTTCATATTTACTACCTTGTCCAGAAACATTAAAATCCATATTAAGTATTTTTACAGGCACAAACATCGGCTGTGTTATATTATTTGCATCAGTTGCGCCGTCTAAATTCCAGCCAACAAAATCAATCCTTAAACAAAACGGTGCTTGTGTGTATGCGTCATAGCCTGCTTCGCTTGCAGATCCAATTAAAGCCTGTATAAAATTTCCCATACTGTAAGGTTCAATAACAGTAAAGGTTATACCAGTACCTAATGTCATTCTAGTATTTGGATTTGGTGCAACTACGGCATCTATTTCAAGATCCTCAATATAATATTCTGCATGACTAGTAATAGCGTCTCCAAAATCACTATACGTGTTTCCAACTTTTTCATCAAACGTTTGATAACGATTATCTAAGTTTCCGCCACCGCTTTTTATTACATAATTTTTAAATCCGCCGGCCTTTCTGTATAGTTCCGGGTTATTATATTCTGCGGCTCCAAGTACACCTAATGTAATAACGTAATTAAATCCATTGTGATTTCTTAAAGGATTTGGCATTTTACTTGCAGAACTATCATCAACTTGATATGACGGTAAAAACCCACTGTCTAAAAATTTTTCAGTAACTACACTTCGGCTAGACAATTCTCTAAATTGGTCTAATTGTAATCCGTATTCGCCGCCAGTTATTCCTGCTAAGTCAGCTGCGCCGCGTTCTATAATTTTTAAAGGATTATTTGCCAATCCTTTTAATTCTTGCGCATTTTCAATTACACCAGATAATTTATTTTGTATTCCGCCAAATAAGTCACTACTAACTGCTGCACCCGCTCCGCCAAATGCGCCTAAAACTGCGTCCTTAACACTTCCTCCTGAAAGCGCAGAATTCATTAGTTGACTATTAATTCCAGGAACAGCAGAATTAATTCTGTTACTAATATTGCTCACTATTGAAGATTGCAAACTACTTTTTAAAGATGCGCCTAAGTTAAATGCCATATTAGAATCCTAATGTGTTACGTAGAGCCGATGGGTTAGGCAACAAAATAGTGGTTCCTGCTACAAAATCAAAAACAGGATCTTTTAATACGTCTAAATTTCTTTGTGCAAAAACCCACCATAGTTCTCTTTTACCGTAGGTAATATATGCTAACAAATCAGGACGATATGTAAACTCAGTTGTAATTGTAAAAGATATATCATTTTTATTTACAGGAACTGGGCGAGGAGATAAAATATCTAAATACCCACGTCTATTAATTGGTGTTCGTCCATACGGGCTTAAATTATTTGCTTCCATTTATACAAATCCCTCCTTGCCTTTGCCAATAAAGGAGCCAGCAACAAAGTTATTTAGGCTAAATCCTGATTGCGAGCGTCTTGCATACTGCGGCTGTAGTGTAACTGTTATTGAACTTTGCGTCGGTACGTAGTTTTGTTTTCCCTGAACTGTACATTGGATATAATCTACATCAACAGGTAAATCAGTTGTAAAGTTTGTAATTACTACTGGCATATCATTTAATATGTGTTCACCGTAACCATTTAATCTACAAACAACAGGAGGATTTCCTTGCGGATTACTATCTCCATAAAACATCTTTGTTGCACTTCTTAAAAAGTGCAAACATGCAATCCAATATCTTGCATCGTTTTCATTTTCTTGGAAAAACTCGCCAGTAATTGTTATTGCATCAACTTGGCTGTTTTCATATGCCTGATATGGATAATTTGTATGTGTAGGCTGTATTGATCTGTAATTTGCACTATGACTTAATAATACTGTAGGGTTAAAAGGAAATACCATTCTGTTTCCTGTATTAAACGCACTTGATCCGTTAGTACCATCCTTACTAAGTTCTTTAAGAGGAGCAAGTATTTCTCCTTCATCTAGAAAAACTTGCGGAACACTGATACTAACACGCCAATCACTTGCATCTGATACAGTATTGTTTGATGAAATAATTGCTCTTGAAATTGATCTATTGTTTGCGCCGCCAGAACCAAAGCCGCCTGTTTGATTAACAAATGTTGCTGCTAATTTACCAAGTGGGCCGAGACTGCCTAACTTTTGATTAATAGTGTCACTTGCGGCGCTGGAGACAGCGCCCTTAGCATCAGACACTATGCTGCTAATAAAATTACTTGAATTAAAATTAATTGGAAATGCCATAATTTATTTTTACTCCTACACTACTATTTAGTTGACAAAATTATGTATGTATATTATAATTATTTTTGGTTGACATTTATACAATAATAGTTTATAATAAGTATAACATAACCGGAGATGTACATGAGACCTAAGAATTATCTTAACAATAAAGACATACTTAAAGAAATACACAATTCAAAAAATAAGTTTAACAGTTATCTTGAACCAGAGTTTGGTCAATACGACATCATTTTATCTGATGTAAGTAAAATTAACCGGCTTACTGTTGCAGAAGCAAAGCGTAATAAAGCAAAGAAGATGTCATCTGCTGAATACGAGCGCCGTAAAGGCCTTGGTGAGAAGGTTAAGCAAGCAGAGTGCGAAACTACTGCTGCTCAAATTACTAAAGAAGAGTTAATCTTCCGCGTGATGACATTTGATCATATTCCGGATGAGCCTGGTCGTAAAAAGAACCCAAAAACTGTTGCTGATACAAAAGTTAAACTTCCTTTTCCGCCATTTAAGCACTATAAGTACAACGACGAAGGTGAAATTATCCTAGTAGGAAAAAGTCACTGGGAAGGCGGTATGGAAAATGGCAACTTTAATCACAAGCACGGCAAAGCAACAGACAAACTTGCTATGATGTGGTTGAAACTTGTTGATCGTTATGCAACTCGAGGCAATGTACGTGGATATACCTACAATGACGAGATGAAAGGGCAAGCCATCTTGCAACTTTCACAAATTGGACTACAATTCGACGAATCTAAGTCAGATAATCCATTTGCATACTATACTGCTGCTGTTACTAATAGTTTTGTACGGGTTATTAACATAGAAAAGCGCAATCAAAACATTAGAGACGATATTTTAGAAATGAATGACTTGAATCCAAGTTATACAAGACAGAATCAAGGCGAATGGGAAGCAAGCGTGAAGCGGAATGAAGAAGCACCGTTAACAGAATACACCGGTACCAAAAAATAGGTTGACAGGTGTCAATAATTACTATATACTTTAACAAGTAATATGGAGAATAAAACTTGTTTAAAAAAGCAGCAGTGTTTACAGACATCCATTTTGGATTGAAGGGCAATAGTCGTGTTCACAACGAAGATTGCGAAGAATTTATTGATTGGTACATCAAACAAGCACAAGATGCCGGTTGCGAAACTGGTATCTTCTGTGGAGACTGGCATCATAACAGAAATTCGCTTAACCTTACCACTATGGATGCTACAATCAGAAGTATGGAAAAGCTAGGTGCTGCATTTGAGAAGTTTTACTTCTTTGATGGCAATCATGATTTGTATTATAAAGACA
>OCVQ010002818.1_pt1 | contig 10936 bp, 10 predicted proteins | sample 1539061 | NCBI WGS metagenome assembly OCVQ01 (sample SAMEA3355526, study PRJEB22509) | marine metagenome | biome: marine; feature: river plume; material: water | place: USA | collected 2010-08-08 | depth 0.5 m | reverse complement strand
TTTTATTTTTTTCAATAAACTGCCAATACAATCCATCTAATGTATCGCACCAATCACCACGTTTAAAATCACTCATCTTTAGCAAATAACTAGAGGCACAAATGTAAGGTTTAGTTGCAAAAATTCCGCCATCACTAAATAATCCCATCCCATAAACATTAGGCGCCATCACCCAATCTGAGGAGTCCACATACATTTCCATAAACCAACGATAAACAGATTTAGGTTCAATACCTGAAAGATTCATAATATTTGCAACCACCATCAAACGTTCAATGTGATGAGACCAACCATATTGATTACAATTTTTAATCGTATGATCTAAAGGATCAATTCCGGTTGTTCCATCATACCAACTTTTAGTTAACTTTTTATTATGTTTAAAAAAATTAGTATTTTCTAATTTGCTCTCATAATTTTGGTAAATGCCGCGCATAAACTCACGCCAGCCAATAATTTGCCGCAAATATCCCTCAAGACAATTTAGTTTAACTTTATTTGTTTTTGCATAAGCTAAAGTTTCGCTAACAATTTGCTCTGGAGTTAAAAGTCCTAAATTAATTAACGGGCTTAACATGCTATGAAATAAAATATGAGATTTTTGTGAGATGGCATCTTCAAAATCACCAAACAAATTCAATTTATTTTTTAAAAAATCAAAATAAAGATTTAAAGTATCTTTTCTAGTTGTTGGAAAATTAAAGCTATCAAGTGTACCTGGATGATCTAGAAAATTTTTCTCTAAGAATTTTTTAATATTCTCAGTATGATTTGTTTGTTTAAAAATAATATGTTTTGGAATTGCAACTTTAGGATCTAATTTATTTCTATTATCTTCATCAAAACTCCACTTACCACCTAGTGGCTCATTCTTACTCTTCATTAAAATGTTAAATTTAATTCTTTGAATTTTATAAAAATTACCCATGAATGGCTTTTTATTATTTTGTAAATATTCTTTAAAATCATCTCTACTTGATAAAAACATAGGTGATTTTATAAAATTATATTCAATTTTATTTTTTTTGAAAAAATTAATTAATTGAGTTTCAAAAAACTTATCTTCAACTTCAAATAAACTGACGTTTTTTGCTTTAATTTTATTTAAAAATACTAAAATTTTATCTTCATAACTTTTTTTAAATAATTCGTGCTTGCAATCAAAATAGGTTAGCGTGAGATTAGCTTTTTTTAACTCATCTGCATAAGAACGCATGGCAGATAAAAATAATAATATCTTCTGACGGTGATGTTTGACGTAAGTACATAACTGATAATCTTCAGCCATCATGAAATGATGGTCTTTAAAACTTTTTAAATGAATGGGTGAAAAAAGTTGATTACCGAGGATGATAAAGGCTTTTGCTTTATTGATCATTACGATCGATAATTAATATGCCCTAACCGTTGGGGCAAGTTTTATAAAGGAAGTGTCAATTTTAGATGAATAACGTCTATTCATTTTTGAGTTATTATTTAATCTTGCTGCAGCAACAGAAATCGCACCTCTGCCAAATTTGCTATTAGTTTGATCAATAACCTTCATCAAATGATCTAAATTTAAGTTTTGATCTGAAAATAAATTCTTTTCATAATGATCTTTGGGTTTTAAATCTGAAAAAATAACCCCTGCTTTGCTATAAAAATAACCTTTAATGTAGATATTTTCTAAAGCTTTTGCGCACACATTAATTAGTTCTAAAGTGTTATTCGTTGCAATGGGTAAATCTACTTTTTGAACCCTTGATACGTAATCATTTTTAAATCTGCTGGTTTTAATAAATACATAAACTGATTTTACAATTAACCCCTCCGATCTAATTCGCTCCGCTGCCGTCATACAATGATTAACAACCGCCTCTTTTAAATCATTAAGATCGGTAATGGTTTTACCAAATGACCTTGATACACAACAATTCTTTCTTGCCACGTATTGAAAGTTTAATGGATAACAGCAAATACCATTTAGTTCATGAATAGTTTTTAAAACTACGACACTGCTATTTTTTCTAACCCAATAATTATCAACATACTTAAGCTGATGTGCATTATAAAAACTATTATTATTAAAAAATTTAGAAAGTTGTCTGCCTATCCCCCACACTTCTTGTACGGGAAATGTTTTTAAAATTTCATCTACTTCATTTTTATCTTTGGTAATAAACTCCTCAACTCCTAATTTATTTTTCTTTGCAACATGATTTGCAATTTTTGCGAGCGTTTTAGTATTTGCAGCACCAATTGAAACTGGAATGCCAGTCCACTGCAAAATTACTTTTCTAATATGTAAAATATATTCTTGAACATTATCCATTTTAATATTTGTTAAATCTAAAAATGCTTCATCAATTGAATAAAATTCAATATCTGGTGAAAAGTTTTTTAATATTTTCATCACTCGTCGTGACATATCTCCATATAATTCATAATTAGATGAAAATACTGATACTTTATATTTATCAATTAATGGCTTTGCTTTAAAATAAGGTTCACCCATTTTAATCCCTGCTTGCTTTGCTTCCGTTGATCTTGAGATAATGCACCCATCGTTATTAGATAAAACTACAACGGGTTTTCTTCTCAAGTCTGGTCTGAATAATCTCTCACAGGAAACATAAAAAGAATTACAATCTACTAAAGCGATAATTCTATTATTAATGGGCTGCATGAATAATGTACGTTACGATCCCCCAAACATTAATGTCTGAGTTTTCATTAATTAAAGTTTTCTCTAACTTATTTTTGATATAAAAATTATTGTTCTCTTTAATAATATTTTTAACAACTAATTCGTTATTGAAATTAATAATTGCAATACAATCATTTTTTAAATTTAAACTTCGATCTACCACTAATAAATCTCCATTTATAATTTTATGATCGGTCATGGAGTTGCCTTGCACACGAATTAGAAAAGTTGCTGGAGGATTTTTTATTAACTCATTGTTTAAATCGATTTCATCTTGAACATAATCTGTAGCTGGGGATGGGAAACCTGCTGATACTTTCTGCAATATTACTGGTATTTTCATAATAAATATGTTCTTGTTTCGTTCTAACTAATAGGTATATTGAAGTCAACGAGGTATTAAAAATGAAAGTGAATGTTGGAAACATCGATCGAGTTTTAAGAATTACTGCTGGAGTTATTATTGTAACTCTTACAGCATTGGGCATGATTAGTCCTTGGGGATGGCTTGCAATTGGTTTGATTATTAGTGGAGTACTTCGAAACTGTACTCTTTATTCATTGCTTGGAATTAATACTTGCAAAATATAAGCGGTTAATTATTTCCACTCAGGTTTAGTTTTTTCAAAGAAACTTTTGATACCAATATATTTATTTTCACCATCAAGAAGTTTGTAAAAAGTTTGTCTTTCATCTTTTAACGAAGCATCTTTATTAATTAAGCGTTTAATCTCAACTAGACTTGAAAGGGGTTTTTCTGAAATTGATTTTAATATTTTCATTGCCCCTTCTTTAAATTCCTCAGCCTTTAAAACAACACTAACAACGCCAATATTATGCGCTTGCTGTGCTGAAATAATATCACCCGTCATACATAAATAATTAGCATTATATTTTCCTGCAGATCTTTTAAGTCTTTGTGTTCCGCCAATTCCAGGAATTAAACCTAGATTAACTTCCGGTTGTCCAAATTTTGCATTCTCAGATGCAATAATAAAATCACAAATAAGTGCAAGTTCCATCCCGCCTCCTAAAGCATAGCCTTCAACTAAAGCAATCACTGGCTTTTTGATATTGTAAATTTCATCAAAGGCATCAAAGAGTTTTTGCTCCGCAGCTTTATTTTTTGTTAAATTTTGAAGTTCTTTAATATCAGCGCCTGGTGAGAATAGTTTTTGATTACCTTCAATTGCAATACATTTAATTGCATTGTCCTGATCAAAGTTTTGTAGTGCTTGTAAAATTTCTTTTGAGGTTTCGATATCTAAAGAATTTTTTTCAGCAACTCGATCAATTTGGACAAAACCAATGGTCTGTTCAGATCTTACTTTAATGTTTTTAAAGTCCATTAAAGAGACTATTTGTGATCGATAAAATTACGTTCAATACACATTGCAATTCCCATTCCGCCGCCAATACAAAGTGTGGCAAGTCCTCTTTTTGAATGAGTCTTAATCATTTCGTGAATTAACGTTGTTAAAATTCGAGCTCCCGATGCACCAATTGGATGACCAATTGCAATTGCACCACCATTCACATTTACTTTATCGGCAGTCCAACCCATTTCTTTATTCACTGCAATTGCTTGTGCGGCGAATGCTTCGTTTGCTTCTATTAAATCTAATTCATCTTCACCCCAACCTGCTTTTTTTAGTGCAAGTTTTGATGCTGGAATTGGACCTGTTCCCATAATGGTTGGGTCTACTCCACACTGTGCCCATGATACAATTTTTGCAAGGGGTTCAATACCTCTAGCTTTTGCAGTTTTGCCTGACATTAAACAAAGTGCTGCTGCACCGTCGTTAATTCCTGATGCGTTTCCTGCAGTCACTGTTCCATCTTTTTTAAAAGCTGGTTTTAAACTAGCTAGTTTTTCAACCGTCGTGCCATCTTTTGGATACTCGTCTCTGTCAAACACAACATCTTCTTTTTTAATTTTTACAGTGATGGGTACAATTTCATCTTTAAATTTTTTTGCTTTAATTGCATCAATTGCTTTTCTTTGCGAGGCTGCTGCAAAAGTATCTTGGTCTTGTCTTGTAATTTGATATTTTTGTGCAACATTTTCTGCAGTAACTCCCATGTGATATTGATTATAAATATCCCAAAGACCGTCGATGATCATTGTGTCTTGTATTTTGCCATCACCCATTTTGATTCCATTTCGAACATTAATAAAGTGAGGCGAGTTGCTCATGCTTTCTTGTCCGCCTGCGATAATAATATTTCCATCACCACACTTGATTGAATTGTAAGCAAGTGCAACGGATGCAAGTCCTGAACCACAAACTTGATTAATTGTTGTTGCAGTTTTATCTGCTGGAATTCCAGCATGAATTGCAGCTTGTCGTGCTGGATTTTGACCCGCACCTGCTGTTAAAACTTGACCCATATAAACCATATCAACGTCTTCAGGTTTAATTTCAGAATTTTCTATAGATTTTTTAATTACGTGAGCACCTAATTGTGCAGCTGTTAAAGATGACAGTGATCCTCCGAAAGAACCAACTGCTGTGCGAACTGCACTAGTTATGACTATATCGTTATCATTCATTATATTTATTTTTCCTTTTTTATTATTACTGCATGTACTGGCCACCATTAATTGAAAAGGTAGCGCCTGTAATGAAGCCTGCTTTATCACTTACCAGATAACTTGCCAAGGCGGCAATTTCCGCGGGCTCTGCTAATCTTCCAACTGGAATTTGAGATACGATTCCCTTTAAAATTGCAGGGTCAATCTTTTTAACCATATCAGTGCCAACGTAACCTGGTGCTATAACATTAATTGTTATTCCTTTATTTGCATTCTCTAATGCAAGTGCTTTTGAGAAACCAATAATTCCAGCTTTTGCAGCAGAATAATTTGTTTGTCCCACTTGTCCTTTCAAACCATTTATAGAACTAAGAGATATAATTCTTCCAAAATTTTTGACACGCATTTTTTCAATTACATTTCTACAAATGTTAAAAAGAGAGTTTAAGTTAGTATTTATAACTGCATTCCATTCTTCAGGTGCCATTTTATGTAAAAAACGGTCCTTAGTAATTCCAGCATTGTTAATAACGATTTCAACATCGCCATATTTTTTTTCAATTTCAGCAATTGCTGATTTGCAACTTTCAAAATATGCAACGTCAAATTTATAAACTTCTATTCCTGTTAGTTTTGAAAATTCCTGGGCAGGTTCATCTTTGCCAACAAAAGTACAAACAACTTTATAGCCATCTTCTTTTAATTTTTTTGCAATTGCAGCACCAATTCCTCTTGTACCACCTGTAACTAAAGCAACCTTGGACATTATTTGACCCTAAATCAATTAAATATAAATAAAATTATACTAAAGAGATTTTTAAATTACTAGGGAGATTTTGGAGAACTTTAGAAAGGTTTGGTCTAAATAAGGGGATATTAAGAACCAAACCTTCTAAATTTTCGTTAAAAACTAATTAGTTCTTAACAGAAGCTTTTTTGCCTTCGTCTTCGATAACTTTTTTGATTTCTGTTAAACCTTCTAAAAGTCTTTTGTTAAGAATTTCAAAAGATTCTTTTGCAGTTTTTTCTGCAATTTTAGAGAAATCAGTAGCAATATTTTGAGCTTCAACGATTGATTCTTGGATCAATTCGATAGATTTACCAGCTGATTGCTGAGGATTTCCCTTAGCTAATTCAGAAGTAGCATCTTTAGCGCTAGAAATAGCTTTGTTAAGTACTTCTATTTGCTTTTTAGCAAGCGCATTGTAGCCTTCAAATAATACTTTAGATGCATTAGCGAATGTTTCTAAAGTTTTTTTCTGAGCATTGATTAAATTCTCAGAATTACCATCTACTGTTGGTACTTTAAGAGCTGCTAACATCTTTTGAAAATCAAAGAATTCAAAAGGATTGTTTACGTTATTGATCATTATTTACTCCTTGTTTATTTAATAGATTGTATTTATGTTGCACTGCAATATATTTCAAGTCATTAAATGCTTATTTTTGCTAAATAGTTGATTTTATTGTCTTTTTTCTTTTGCGTTTGCAATATTAATATATTGCATAAGCACATATAGGTTATTATTCTAAAGATAATTATTAGGCTATTATTGAAAAACTAAAATGACAAAAAAAGAAAAAGAAAAGCAGCCTGATAAGGTTAATTTTGAAGATCTAAATAGCGTCTTTGAAAATAATCTTAAAATTTACAATCAGTATCTAGAGTCATTTAAGAATGTAGGATCTATTCAAAATAATTTCTCTTCTTTCACAGCCAATATCCCTAATACCAATAATTTTACTATCAACGATTTATCTAATTTAATTGCTCCAACAATGACTAAGATGATGGAGTCGCTTAAAAACTTTCAGATAGGTGTTCAACAAAATCCAAAAACTTACTTTGACCAATTAAATAAATGGGTTTCACAAATTGCAAGCTTAAATTTTTATTTTGTAACAAAAGCGTCTGGAGGGGCGGCAAATCCAGTCGTGCTCGAAGAAAAGACTGACAAGAGATTTTCTAATGAAGAATGGAAATCAAACTTATTTTTTGATTTTATTAAACAATTTTATTTAATTAGTACAAATTTTTTAAATAACTTAATTGAGAATGTAGAATTTAAAGATCCAAAAGATAAACGACTAATGCAATTTTATTTAAAACAGTTAAATAGTGCATTATCACCATCAAACTTTGCTTTTACAAATCCTGAAGTTCTAAAAAAAACTGTTGATGAAAAAGGGAATAATTTAGCCAAAGGTTATGAAAATTATAAAAAAGATTTTGAAAAGCATCCAAATAAGCTTTTTATTCAACAATCAAAAGCAGGAGAATTTGAAATTGGAAAAAATTTAGCAACCACGAAAGGTAAAGTTATATTTAAAAATAATTTATTTGAACTGATACAGTACGATTGCACAACTGATCAACAATATGCAAAACCGATGTTGGTCATCCCGCCATTCATTAACAAATATTACATCATGGATCTAAATGACAAAAAATCTATGATGAAATATTTAGTTGATAAAAAGTTAAATACCTTTTTAATTTCTTGGAAAAATCCTGATGCGAGCTCAAGAAATATTTCTTTTAAGGAATATATTGAAGATGGAGTATTAGAAGCTTTAAGGGTTACTTGTGAGAAAACAGGATCTAACACAGCAAACATTGCTTCCTATTGTGTTGGTGGAACTTTGGCATCTCTTGCTCTTGCCTATTTAAAAGTTGTTCCAAACAAATATAAAATTTCAAGTGCAACTTATTTTGCAAGCTTAATTGATTTTGAAGATCCCGGTGAAATTGGAATATTTATAACCGAAGAACAAATTGCCAGCATTGAAAATCAAATGAAAAAAACAGGTTATTTTGATGGTAAAGATATGGCTGCTGCCTTTAACTTTTTAAGACCTGCTGATTTATATTGGAATTACGTAGTAAATAATTACTTACTCGGCAATGAACCTACCGCGTTTGATATGCTTCACTGGAACTCTGACTCCACAAGACTTCCAGAGAAAATGCATTCTGAATATTTACGCTGCATGTATTTGAATAATTTGGTCGTAAAAAATAAATATAAAATAGGCGATGTTGAAATTGACCTTTCTAAAATTGACACACCTATGTTTGCTGTTGCAACAACAGAAGATCATATCGCTCCTTGGCGATCTGTATATCAGGGGTTAAATGCTTATAATTCGCACATTAATTTTGTATTATCAAATTCAGGTCACATTGCGGGTATCATTCAAGGAACTGAGAACAAGCCTGGCAAACTTCACTTTTACACAAAAAAATTTGAAAAAGGTAAAACTCAAGATGAATGGTTTGATAGTACAAAAAAAGTTGAAGGTTCATGGTGGCCAATTTGGATTTCATGGCTTGCGGCGAACTCGGGCGAATTTAAAAAACCATCGGAACTCAATGCAAAAAACTTTGAAGTACTGTATGAAGCTCCAGGACAATATGTAAAACAATCATGATAGAGATTAAAAAATATTCAAATCGTAGATTATATAATACTGAAACTAGCGCTTATATTACTTTGGACGATATCGTAACTTTAATTAAAAAGGAGTTAGATTTTAAAGTAGTAGATGTAGATACTCAAACTGACATTACGTCGAGTATCTTAACGCAGATTATACTAGAGAAAGAAAATGCTGGTGTAAATTTAATTCCAGCTCATATTTTAAAACAAATTATTTTATTTAATGAAACAAAAAAAAATAACATGATGTTTGATTTTTTAAATACTACGATGAACGCAGCAAATACTAATAATGTCTTTGCAAAAGGATTTCCAAATTTTACTGACTTTAATTTTTTTAACTTTGGTCAAAAAACTGAAGAAAAAAATTCAGCCCCTAAGCAAGAAAAAAATATGGATGATTTAATGACACAAATAGACAAACTAAAAAAAGAAGTCGAAGAAATTAAAAGTCAAAAATAATTTAAATTAAGTTAGCTAAATACTTTGCGTTAGAAAAAGCACTTTCAGCATTATTTCCAGAAAACCAATCACCACAAATACCAAGCCTTAAATCACTATCCCAGTAACAATTAGGTGCTGCTGTATTTAGATTGTAAGCATAAAGCCACCCGTGAATATCACTATAGTGTATTTGGTCTTTGCTAATATTTATTTTTAATTTTGTTGAAAAATTTTTTAATGTTTCATCAATTAAAGATTGTTTATTATTTCGGTATTCCCTTATGTTTTTAATTGAATATTTTAGTGAAGATTGAATAGTCCATAATTCTAAATCTCTATTAATTAAATTTTTCTTTTTAGTATTCTCGTTTGCAGCAAAACCTAAAACATCATCATTTTCAAAACTAATAGCGTTTAGATCAAGTTTTAGACTTTTGTTGAAAGCAACCATCATAGTGAGATTTGGCTGCATTGAAAAATTAAACTTTGAAAAATAATTTTCACTAAATTGTTTAGTTAAATTATAGGCTTGTTGAAAAGGTGCTGTAATAATGACTGTTTTATATTGTTCTTGTGTGTCGTCTTTAAAAGTTAACAGTAAATAATCTGATTTTTTTTCAATACTTTTTAACTCTTTGTTTACAAATATATTCTCATTATTTTTAAATAAATTTTTTACTAATATATTGTTGCCATTTTCATGAATAATTCTCTCTTTATCTTCATCATTTTTAAGTTGATTATTTTCAAATGTTTTAAAATTTCCCTGCCAAACACTGTAATCATTTAACATCTTTTTAAATTCAGAACTTGGGTTCTTGATATATTGAAGACCGTGATCAAATAAGCCAACATTTTCAACTCTTCGTGTTGAACAACGTCCTCCTGCGCCTCTAGATTTTTCGTAAATATCTAAATCTTTTTTTATAAAATTAGAAAGTGATGCCGCTGAAAATCCAGCGCCAATTATTGCAATGTTTTTCATTAATAATTAAATCTTACTTTTATTCATTTCTTACCAAAGGATAAACTTTTGGACTTAAAAATCTATAGTTGTTAAACAAAATCAATGCAATTGTAAGAATCCCAATTAATAACAAAATTATCGCAGAGTTAATAATTTCTAAGCTCCAACTTAATCTAAAAATTGATTCAATCACAAAGTAAGAAACACCAATTGAAAACAATAAGGCGATAAAAACAATTGAAAAAAATGTAATTAAAAATTCAATAACACTCGCTGTAATTAAATTATTTGTATTAATGCCTAAAATTTTAAAGATTAAATTCTGATAAATACCAAGTCTTGCCTGAACAATAACTGCAGATGAAATAACCATTAATCCAATAATAACTGCAACGGAAGATATTACTGTCACTGCTATAAATATTTTATTAACAATCTCTGTAATCTTTCCAAGATAACTTGAAACTTTAATAGCTGAAATATTTTTAAAATTTTGTAAAAAAGTTCCCTCTTTAAAATTAATAGCACTACTAAATTTTGCAGTTGCGATATATTCGTGGGGAATGTTGACTGCAAATTTTGGATTAATGAGAATTACAAAATTTATAGACAAATCTCGATAATCAACTTTTCTAAAATTTACAACTTTTCCCTCAACATCTCTTCCGTAAATTTTCAAACTCATACTATCATTGAGTTTAATGTCTAAATCTTTTGCAACTTTTGCATCTAAAGAAATTTGCATTTCCTTAGAATTATTATCAAACCATTTACCTTCAGTAATTGGATTATCTTTTGGCGGCATATCTGACCAAGATATTCTTCTATCTCTTTCTAAAACCCAATATGAATCGTTGGTC
>OCVQ010002815.1_pt1 | contig 10952 bp, 7 predicted proteins | sample 1539061 | NCBI WGS metagenome assembly OCVQ01 (sample SAMEA3355526, study PRJEB22509) | marine metagenome | biome: marine; feature: river plume; material: water | place: USA | collected 2010-08-08 | depth 0.5 m | reverse complement strand
TCAGGAACATCAGGTTCAAGCGGTTCGTCAGGAACTAGCGGAACTTCAGGTAGTTCAGGTACTTCAGGAACTAGCGGAACTTCAGGTTCTTCAGGTAGCTCAGGTTCAAGTGGTTCGTCAGGTAAATCAGGTTCTTCAGGAACTTCAGGTTCAAGCGGTTCGTCAGGAACATCTGGTTCAAGCGGTTCGTCAGGAACATCTGGTTCAAGCGGTTCTTCAGGAACTAGCGGAACTTCAGGTAGTTCAGGGACATCAGGTACAAGTCCTGTGGGTTCACCAGCGGTTATTATAGTAGGTGGTGGTACATTATCATCTGTTAGAGACGCTGTCGGTAACGTTGCAGGATGTGCTTGTTCCGCATCTTTAGGTGGTTCTCTTAACTGTGCATGTGGGGTTCACACAACAATTGCCGGTGGGAATAAAAATTTAATATGTAACGGTAGTGATTTTTCAATTATTGGTGGTGGTTCAGGTAATACAATAAATTGTGTAAGTGCATTAGCTTTTAACACATATAGTGTTATTGGAGGTGGTTGTGGAAATGTTCTATCTTGTCGTAGTGGATTTATCGGAGGTGGTTGTTTAAATACATCAACTGGCAATAATGGAGTTATAGGTGGAGGGGTTTCTAACAATATTTCGTCATCATGCGCAACAATTGGTGGTGGTAAATGTAATTGTATTACTAATTGTTTAGGATTTATTGGAGGTGGTTATAAAAACTATTCATTAGGTTGCCTGTCAGTTATTGGTGGAGGTTTATGTAATAAACAACAGAGTGTAAGTGCAGTATTATCATTTATTGGAGGTGGTTATAAGAATTACACAGTAAATGGGTGTTCAACAATTGCTGGTGGAGCGAGTAACATTTCATGTTGTTTTGGATTTATTGGTGGAGGTAGACTAAACAGAACTTGTGCAGCTTATGGGGCGATAGTCGGGGGTGAATGTAATATTACATGTTGTGGTTCAATTGTTGGTGGTGGTTATACAAACACTGCGGGAGGGGCTTATTCAGGTGTTTTAGGTGGTTGTGGAAATGTTGTAAGTAATAATTGTTCATTTATTGTCGGAGGAAAAGGAAATGGAATTAGTAGTCAATATTCATTTATTGGTAGTGGTGCCATAAACTGTGCACCAGGACTTGCATCATCTGTTGTTGGTGGAGCACTGAATTGTGCTTGTGGTAATTTCTCAATAGTTGGTGGAGGGTGTAAAAATACCGCTAATTGTTGTTTTACAACTATTGCTGGTGGTTATAAAAATACTGCATCAAGTGCATGTTCAGGTATTTTAGGTGGTTCAGGTAATACAACAAGTACTTTTATACACTCTATGATTGTGGGTTCTAACATTACCGCAAATAGAGCGTGTACAACATTTGTTAACGATATGACAATTGTTTCTATGGCGGCTTGTAGTGGATGTAACGTAGGTGTTAGTACAAACGGACTTTTAATACCGGTTACTCCGGGTGGTGGTTCATCAATTATGGTAGTTGGTGGTGGTACATTATCAACTATAAGAACAGGTGTTTCTAATACGGCAGGGGGATGTTACTCAGCGGCTTTAGGTGGTAAATCTAACGCAGCTGACGACCCTTATAGTGTTGTTGCTGGTGGTAAGAATAATCTTGTGATTGTAGGTAGTCCTTGTAGTACAATTGTTGGTGGACAATCTAATACCGCTTATTATTCAGTACTTTCATTTATTGGTGGTGGTTCTGGGAATACTAATTACAATTATAGTACATTATCTGTTATTGGTGGTGGTTCTAAAAACAAAATTTGCGGAAAAAATAATACGAATTTGTCTTCCTATTGTTCAGTAATTGGGGGTGGTAGTGATAATCATATTTATTGTTCAAAAGACTCATCCATTGGTGGTGGAGGTGGAAATCTAAATTCTAATAGTAATAGTACAGTAATCGGTGGTGGAGCGTTAAACTGTAACATCGCTGGCTCAACTTTATCAACAATTGGTGGTGGACTCTATAATGTTCATAATGCTGCGACATTTGGATTTATTGGTGGTGGATATAAAAACGCTGGTTCCGCGGATTTAACGGTAATTGGTGGAGGTAGTTATAATGTAGTAACTCAAATTCAAGGAGTAATTGGTGGTGGATATATTAATACAATTAATAGTGTAGATAGTTCTATTCTTGGTGGGGCGTATAATACTGTAACTGCGGGTTATACCAACATACATATTATTGGTAGTAATTTAACAGGAAATATAAGTAACTATACTTTCGTAAATAATCTTTGTTCAGCAGGTCAAGTAAATAAGGCTGGTGGTTCATTTGTAATTAATCATCCTGACCCATTAAAAACTAAAACAACACAATTAATTCACTCATTTGTTGAAAGTCCAACCGCAGGTGATAACATCTACAGATTTAAAGTCACAATTATTGACGGAATTGGTGAAATAATTTTACCTGATTATTATAAATTTTTAAATGAAAATACTCAAGTTTGGGTATCACCGATAAATGGATTCGGAATTGGTTATGGTGAAATTAATGAAGAATTAACCAAAATACTTATAACCGCAAATTTAGATATGGAATATAATGTGTTAGTTATTGGTACAAGAAAAGATGCTCACGCTAAAAAATATTGGAAAGGTACTGAAAGATTAAAACCTAAAAAATAATGATAAAAAAACCCTCTTATCTGAGGGTTTTTTTATGCTTGTTAATTTACAAATTATATGACTTGTTTATCATTAACTAATGAAATTATGCGCAATAACAAATTACCAAAATAAAGGGTATGTTAATGAAACAATCACATTTAATAAAATATTGAATTCATTACGTATACCTCACAATGATGTCTATAATTTTAACTTACCTAATATAACTTACAGTATAAATAAAAATTATACTCACGCGTTAATATTTTTGGATTATAAAATTAGTAGTATTGACCTTTACAATCAATTTTTCAAAGAATTGAAAATCCCCAAAATTTTTATAATAGATTCAATTCCTCAACATAACAAAGAACTTAATGATGAGTTTATTAATATAAATGTTAATGGGATGGTTAATAGTTTTTGTGGGTTACCCATTAATTATCAGTTATTAATTTACAATAATTACGCCGATGGGTTTTTATTTTTTAATGACAAGGATGTTAATTTATTTCAAAATTATTATAAATTAACCAACCCTAAACCTGCATCAGTTATACCCCCACCTTTAGGGGATATTAACGATATTAAAATAAATTTTAATAATATGATACTCAATAAAAATATTGGGTTTAATGGGCATCCCTCATATCAATCAGGAATGTTTAATTTATTAAATTTAATAAAATTTAACCCTAAATATAATTTAAATTTATATGGTGCTCACGGAAGAGACGAGGTTTTAGATGAAATGATTGTTAATCATTTAACTTCAACAAGCAATAGGATTAGATTTAAGGGTAGATTAAAAAATGATGAAAAGTTCTTTAAAGATAATTACATATATTCTAACTTATCGATATATGATACGTTTGATTATTATACATTTTTTAGTTTGTTAAATGGGTCAGTTCCAATTATAAGTGATAGTTCAGGGACATCTTTATTTTTTAAATCATATCCATTCATTGTTAATAATAGTGTGGATTCAATGTCTAATGTTTTAGAGATTATTAATACAACTTCAGTTGATGATATGAAAGAAATTTTAAAAACGGCACTTGAGGATATTAAACATTTAAACAATGACAATATTAATGAGAGATATATTAAATTCCTAAATTCATTATGATAAATAAACAATCAACATTAGGTTTTGACAAAATATACGTAATAAATTTAAAACGTAGACCTGATAGAAAAGAGAATTTAATTAAAACCCTTCCGGGTCTTGATTTAACATTTATTGAGGCGGTTGACGGTAATGAATTATCCGTTGAACAGTTAATAAAAGAAAAAAAACTTAATAAATCATTTTACGACCCTTGGGGTAAAGTGACTATGGGTATTTTTGCTTGTGCGTTGTCCCATAAAAAGGCGTGGGACCAAGCGTTAATGGATGGGGTTGAAACCGCATTGTTTTTAGAAGACGATGTATATTTGACAATCCCTGTTTTAGATAATGGTGAATTTACACCAGAATATCTATCTATTTTTAATGATATTAATGAATACGATTGGGACTTGGTTCATTTGGGTAAAAAGACGGCAGGACAGAGTGTTATTGATGTTAGTAAACATTTAATAGTTCCAAAATATAATACAAATTATAATGGTGCTCATTCGTATATTGCGACTAAAGATATGATAAAAACAATGTCGGAAGAATATTGTCCTATTAGATACGCTGCTGACATTTATTTAGAACAACTTTACCATACACATAACACTTTTACATTAAGAAAAAATTTATTTAAACAGATAAGTGATAATTTTAATCCGGAAAACGCAGACTCGGACACCTATTATAATGAATATAGAGAAGGTGGTGGTCGTGTTGGACTTTCATTTGACGAAAATGGAAATGTTTTAAATAAGAAAATTGTAAACTATTTAAAACAACCAAAAGACATTATTGATAGATACGTTGAAATGGTTTTAGAAAAACCAAAATTTGGTGTACAAAAATTTAACAAACCTAATTTTTTTGGGATTTCCAACTTATTAGGGTTTTTATTAACTCAATTAGGTGAGAATGAAACAATGGTGGAACTTTATCCCCATTTTGGTGAACTAACTTTTTTCTTTGGTAGTTGTGGGTTATTTAGCAATATCTACGCAATAGACCCTTTATGTTGTGAAGATAAATTTAATGTTGAAAACGAGGTTAGTTGGGATGACGTTAGAGTTGGTTTTTATAGTAATAATTATCACTTTAAAAACATATCACATATTGAGAAAACTCCTGATGAGGTCTATGAAGATTTTAATAATATTTCATTTTTATTTATTAATAATCGGAACAATGATGATGTAATGTCTTTAATTTTTAAATACTACGATAAAGTTAAAGATAATGGATATATTGGTGGTGACTGTTATGAAAATATTAATATACCAAACGCTAAAATATTTGATAACGGATATTGGTTAGTAAAAAAAAATGAAATTCAGTTGGAAAACAATAATATACCCAACCACCAATAAAAATGGGTTTTTCATTTACTAATAAAAAATGATTGATATTTTTAAAAGATACTAATACACCTATGAATAAAACACTTTTTTATAATTCATCTCTTCCTAGAGCGGGGTCAACTTTATTCCAAAATATTATTGGGCAAAATCCTGATTTTTATGTCACACCTACTTCAGGATTAGTTGATTTAGTTAATGGTAGCAAACACAATTATAACCATTCACAAGCATTTACATCACAAGACGCCAATGAAATGGAGAGGGCATTTATAGGATTCTGTCGATTTGGTATGCAAGGATATTTTAGTGCTATAACTGATAAACCATATATTTTGGATAAAAGTAGAGAATGGGGTATTAATTATGGGTTAATTAATTTATTTCAGGACGACCCTAAAATAGTCTGTATGGTTAGAGATTTACGAAGTATTTATTCTTCGATGGAAAAAAATTTTAGAAAAAATCCACATAAAGAAAATAACGTACAAAATCCTGCAGAACTTGTTGGTACGACATTAAATAAAAGAATTGATATTTGGGGTGGAGGAGTTCCTGTTGGGGTTTCTATTGATAGAATTCAAGATATAATTCAACAAGGATTGGATTCAAAAATTTTATTTATTCGTTATGAAGATTTGATGGATAATCCTGAAGAAGAACTTGGAAGATTTTATGAATATATTGGGTTACCTTATTATGAGGGACATAATTTTGAGACTATTGAGCAAGTTACTTATGAGAATGACGTAATTCATGGAATTTATGGTGACCATAAATTAAGAAAAGAATTTAAAAGAAAACCTGACGATTATTATGATATCTTAGGTTATGAAAATTGTGCAAGAATAAAACAACATTACCAATGGTTTTATGACTATTTTGGTTATGTTTAATTAATTAATTATGAAAAAAACAATAATATTTCAAATTGATGGTGGATTAGGTAAATCCATTATGGGAACGGCAGTGCTAAGGGCACTACGAAAACAATACCTAAATGATTACATAATTGTGGTTACAGGATATCCTGATGTTTTTATTGGCAATCCAAACGCAAATAAAATTCTGAATCATACCCAAACTTCAGGGATTTATAAAAAACATATAATGAATAAAGATTGTAAAGTTTTTTTCGCTGACCCATACAGTACTAGTGATTATGTTACAGAATCAAAACATTTAGTTGAGATTTGGTGTGAAATGTTTGGAATACCATATGATGGGGAAACCCCGGAATTGTTTATTTCAAACTCAGAAAAACAATATTTTCAAAAATTTTATAAAACAGATAAACCAATTTTAGCAATCCAAACTAATGGAGGTGCCGTTGGACAACCATTACAGTATAGTTGGACTAGAGATATTCCAGAAACTGTTGTTATGGAAATTATTAATCAATTTAAAGACAAATATACTATTCTTCATATAAAACGAGAAGACCAACCAATTTATCCCGATACCTTACAGGCACTCGATTCTTTTAGGAGTATTGCAATTCTTTTGAGTTTGTCCAAAAAAAGGTTATTAATGGATTCAAGCGCTATGCATATTGCTCGGTCTATTGGATTATCATCAGTGGTTCTGTGGGTAGGAACAAATCCAAAGGTGTTTGGATATGAAAACAATCAAAATATTATTGCAAATCCACCAACAAAAGAAATTAACTTAGAACATAATCATTATTTAAAACATTTATTATTTGAAGATTTGGGGACTATACCTTATCATGATTTAAATGAAGTATTTGATATTGATACAATTATTGAAGCAATAAAAAAGGAGTCTTAAGACTCCTTTTTTATATTGGTAACCGATTAAAAACTTGTGACACGGTTATTGATTTTTGACATATATGTTGTCTTGAAGTGTTCTGATATACGGGACACCAATCCCAATCTCCTGAGTCAAATACTAATACAGGGTCATTCCAACACTTAATACAAACATCATTTGAAATTCGAATTACATTTGTTTGACATTCATGGTCATCTTGAGTAAATCCTGCAATCATTACAGTTGTTTTATTTAAAGCCCAATTCATCCAAGATAACCCGGAACTTAATCCAATAAAAAATTCTGAATGGTGTAAACAATTCATAACTTCATTCCAATCTCTTGTATTATTAACTTGAACGCCATCAATATTGTATTTGTTTAAAGATAAAATCATTATCTCATACCCTTTTGATTTCAACATTTTAGATAATTCAATCCAATTCTCTAAAACCCATTCCTTACAACCTGCGGTTGATTGAGGACCAAAAACAACATACTTGTTTTTAATTGGTCTTTTTTTCGGTTTAAAATTTAATCCATAATTGACCTCTTTATATTCTAAACCTAAAACATCTGTTATGGTTTGTTGTAGTGGTATTAAATTAACTTGAATTGGATTTGATGATAAATTTCCCCATCCTTTCTCTTTATCTCTAAACCATCCTATTCTATAGATAACATCACAATCAACTGATTGTCCTGGTTTAATAAAGTTAACGTCTTTATAATTTTCAGAACCTTCAAACCATTCATTATGGAATGTACTTAATGTTACTTTACAATTACGTTGTTTCATTAATTCAATAGCATATGGTGACCAAGCAAGAGTATCACCAATTGATTTTGATTCAAACGAAATTAAAACGTTTTTATCTGTTATATCAAATTTTTCAACAATTTCACCATTTATTTTAATTGTCCATGGAACATAATATTTGATACCACAAGAAGTCCACATATTATTGGTTATGGTATCTGAAAATCTAACTTTACCTTCTCCATCAATAAATTCAACAAGATATTCTTTTTTATAGTTACCTTTAATTTCAACTTTTGGGCCATCAAAATAAGTTATTATTGTTTTATTATTATCAGATGGTTTTGGGGTTTTTTTTAAAAATTCAGTTATTGTTTGATTTCCAATTTCGGCAATTCTTTCCCAATTAAAATCCCTTCTAATTTCTTCATATTCCTCTAAAGCTTTTTGTTTATAATATTTGTAGTTAGTCACCACATTCCACATCTGTTTACCTAAATCTTTAAAATCAGGTTCATAGTAATTTCCAATAGATTCATTAAAATGGCTGTATGTACTTGCGTCAACTGGTTTTTCACCTACAATTTTAACGGGTAAACCTTTACCTTCAGCAAATTCTAATTGACCTGAACAGTTTGAATAGATAGATGGCATACCACAAGCCATTGCTTCAATAAGTGGTAGGTTCCATCCTTCGGCTCTTGCACAGGAAACAAATGCGTCACAAGATTTTAATAATTGAATATATTCTTCTCGTGAAGGGAAATGTAATACTTTAATTCTATTATCTTTTAAACCATAGTGTTCTAATCTTTCTTCAGTGGTTTTCATTCCATCACCTGAAAATGGATTATCAACTGAGATTATCAAATCAACAGGTTCATCGTTATCAAATGTTTTTAAGAATGTTTCGATAATTTCTTTTATTGATTTTCTGTAGTCCCATCTTCCAGCTAAAAAGAATTTGAATCTTCCGTCTGAGGTTAATTCATGTGAAGTATCTTCGGGGAAAAAAGTATTAACATCCACCCCTTCAGGTACCACTTTAATTTTATTTGGGTCATAACCTTGTGCGATGCTACAATCTCTTTGCCATTTGGATGGAACCCATAATTCATCAAATTCTTTTAATTTGTTGAAATATTGGTCAGGTTGTAACGTTGATTCCCAAACATTATACGCGATTTTCAAACCATCATAGTTATCATAGAATAAATGATGATTTGTCTCACACAAAACAATATTAACATCAGGGGAAAATTCTTTTGATGTGTTTGGATATATTTTGAAATTACTTCTTGTGTTGTCCGTATTCCATAAAACTTGTTCATATAATATGTCCTTATCAACATCATTAATGTAAGGTTCTAAATCATGGGGTTTGTCGTTTAATCCTGACCAACCATTACCTATTGTATAATTTCTTAATTTAATGTCTGTATGTTTCGATAAATGTCTAAAAAAATCTCGGGTGTGTTGGTTATATCCGGTATTTCCAATATAGGAACCATGTGCAAAAATTTTTACTTTGTTCATTTTGTTAATTATTTTATTGAAAATATAACACTTATCACTTATAATTTCAATTATAAAACAATAAAAATGAAATCAATATTAATCTTAGACGCGTTTATAACTGACGAGTCGGATGAAAACCTTTTAAATAATTTTATAGATTCATCAAAAACTATTGGTGATGATATTTTATTAATGTCAAATACTAAAATTTCTAAACCAACACAGGATAAAGTTGATTACTTTTTTTATGATAGTAGAAATCAATTGTTTAAAGAAGACTATAATTATACATTTCTTAGTTATTATACTGTTAATTCGTCGTTTAAAGTCTCAAATGTTTTTTCACATCCACAACCTCATGGTCTTTCAGTTTTGATTAATATATTTCAAGGGGTAAAAATGGCTAAAAGTTTAGGTTATACACATTTTTATAAAATGGAGTATGATGCAATATTAGGGGAAGAGACTAAAAATAAAATTAAAGAAATGAACGAATCTTGTGTTTTAAACAATAAGAAAGGTGTTTTTTTTAGAGGGAAAAACGGTGAAACTAGTGTTGAAGCTCATTACTTTTTTTGTGAGATTGATTTTTTTCTAAACAATTTTTGGAGTATTGGAAATGAACAAGATTATATTAAATACTTGGATTATGAAACAGGTAATCGTGATTTTGTAACAATGGAAGAATTTATGTTTAAGAATTTAATAAAATCAAATACTGATGAGGTTTACATTTATGAAAATTTAAGTGACTTATTTTCTGATACTCTTTTGAATTCAAAACATACTAAAGTTTATTATGACGAAAAATTTAAACAATGTTTTACCAGATTTTATTTGATTAAAGATAATCCTGATAAAGTTGTAATTTATAGTGTTAATAAAAAAATAAGTCAAGATTCAAGAAAAATTGTTGTATTTTTTACGGATGGAAATCAAATTGAGATTAATCAAGAATTTTGTTGTCATAACTCATGGTCATATAATGTAGTTAATAATAATATTGAAAAAATGATGATTTATGATAAAGATGGATTGTTTTTATATGAAGATTATTTTAAAAACATTATGAACGAAATAGAATTTTATTAATATGGCACAAGGAGTACATAAAATTACCCAAGAATTTGAAAAATCAATTTGTGATTATACAGGGGCACCATACGCAATTGCGTTAGACAATATGAGTAATGCATTGTTTTTGGCGTTGTATTATGAAAAAAATATTAAAAAATCATTAACAAGTAGTATAATAGATTGTCCGTCAAAAACATATCCATCAGTACCTTGTGAGATAATTCATGCTGGTTTAAAAGTTAATTTTATACCTGTTAAAGATAAAACAATTAAAGGGGCTTATCAGTTATCCCCTAGTAATGTTTGGGACTCAGCGTTGAGATTTACTGCGGATATGTATGTTCCGGGGTCTCATATGTGTTTATCATTTACTGGACCATACAAGACTTTAAAACTGAGTAAAGGTGGCGCGATTTTAACAGACAACCATGATGCAATGTTATGGTTTAAACGAGCTCGTTTTAGTGGAAGGAGAGAATGTTCTTATCACGATGATTATTTTGACATGTTAGGGTGGAATTTTTATATGATGCCAGAATTGGCAGCAAGAGGATTACTAATGATGCCTCAATTCTATGACTTAGAAGGTAAGAAAAAACATATGGAAGATTTAGAATTACCTTACCCTGATTTATCTAAATACGAAATTTATAAAAAATGAAAAAAGCAATAATAGGTGCAGGTGGTTTTGCGAAAGAGGTAT